>JAEEGL015385886.1_pt1 | contig 24380 bp, 19 predicted proteins | sample 9134231 | NCBI WGS metagenome assembly JAEEGL01 (sample SAMN16246548, study PRJNA631951) | gut metagenome | biome: gut microbiome; feature: rumen; material: fiber-attached | host: Bos | place: Iran: Karaj | collected 2018-10
TACATTTCACGTTGTCAACAGGTTTTTGAAAAAATTTTCAAAGAATTTTTCGATTCGGAAATCTGTATCTTGTGGCAAAAAAATACCCGCCGTACAGGGCGGGCACAATATGTTATGAAAGTGTAACATGTTTATCACAATATATTGTTTTTTATCTCCTCAAGCACTTTTTTCACGCTTAAAATATCTTCATAGAACGGCATTTTCAGAGTTTCGTTTCTCAAAAGAGCCGCGGGATGGTAAGTCGTAAGGAAAAGAGTACCTTTGACATTTTCCCATTTGCCTCGAAGTCTGTTCATCGGCTCGTTGTGTCTCAATAGCGTTTTCGACGCGACGAGGCCCATACACACGACCACCCTCGGTCTTATCAATGCGAACTGTCCGCGAAGAAAAGGAAGGCACGCCATACACTCTTCATCAAGAGGATTTCTGTTCTCGGGAGGCCTGCATTTTACCACGTTGGCGATGTAGATCTCGCTGCGGTCGAAACAGGCGGCGTCAAGGCACTGTTCGAACAGCTGTCCCGCCTTTCCCACGAAAGGAACGCCCTCAAGGTCCTCCTGCTCTCCCGGGCCCTCTCCTACGAAAAGGACAGTCGCGTTTTTATTTTCTCTGCCTATAACGACATTCGTCCGGCCTTTGCAAAGGTCGCAACCGGTGCAGTTTTTAACAGCGTTTTCAAGATCTTCCCAGTTCATATCTTATCTCCGAAACATTTGCGGCACAGATCCGCATTCGCGTTTTGCAGCTTGATTATACAATATAAAGTACTTTTTGGCAATTGACGGAAAGCGCTTTCTGGTGTATTATTTCTCTTGAACAACAAGGCATTCGCTGATTTAGGGAGGATTGATTATGGGATGCAGTCATGACTGTTCGTCCTGCGCAAGCAACTGCAAAGGCAAGGACGGACAAAGCGAAAATATGAAGGTCGAGCTGAACGCTCATTCAAATGTAAAAAGAGTTATCGGAATAATAAGCGGCAAAGGCGGAGTGGGAAAATCGCTTGTCACCTCTCTTCTCGCTGTGAGCATGCAGAGAAAAGGCTTTGAAGTCGCCGTTATGGACGCCGATATCACCGGTCCTTCGATCCCGAAAATGTTCGGTTTGAAGGACAAAGCTGTCGGCACTGAGGACGGCCTATACCCGGTAAAAACAAAAACAGGCATCGATGTGATGTCGATCAATCTCCTTCTCGAGGATGAAACAGATCCTGTCGTATGGCGCGGACCTGTCATCGGAGGAGCAATAACACAGTTCTGGACAGATGTCATCTGGGGCAGCAAGGACTTCATGTTCGTCGATATGCCTCCCGGGACGGGAGATGTGGCTCTCACTGTTTTCCAGTCGCTTCCCGTTGACGGTATCATAGTCGTAACGTCTCCTCAGGACCTCGTTTCGATGATCGTCGGCAAGGCAGTCAAGATGGCGCGCCTTATGAACATCCCGATCATCGGTCTCGTCGAAAATATGAGCTACATAAAGTGCCCCGACTGCGGAAAAGAGATACCTGTTTTCGGGGAGTCTCACCTTTCCGATGTCGCGGCTTCTTACGGCCTCGAAGTTTTAGGCCGGATCCCGCTCGATCAAAAGCTTTCCGGCGCATCTGACAAAGGCGTCATCGAACTTGCCGATACAACACCCGTCGAGGATGCCGCGGGTAAAATAGAAAAGATGCTTTGATCGTTTTGGTCTCATGAGATCATAAATTAAACTGCCGCGCACCGTCTGTCAATGCGCGGCAGTTTTTTTACCCTGATCAACAGGTCAGCCTGTCAGATCCTTCTGTTCAGATCTTTTGCGAATCTGCCGAGAAACGTCTCGAAATCAACGCCGTATCTTACGTCTGCTCCTGTTTTGTAAGTTCTTTCGATGCTACTGTGTACAAGGTCCAGAGCGACGTCGCAGGCGCGTTCGAGAGAAAGATTTTTAAGAAGACCCGCAAGCAGAGCCGATGCGAATAAGTCACCCGTTCCGTAATATCTGCCCGGAATCATTATTTTCAGATCTGTTCCGAATGTATTTTTCTCTCTGTCGAAATATGCGGCGCCGTAGTTCCCGTTCCCGCCCTTAACGCCCGTTATAACTGTTATTGACGGTCCGAGTTCGGAAAGCTCCTGCGTCATCTTTTTGACCTCATTCAGATCGTGAGGACCTTCATCATAATTTTTGCCGAGCAGAAGGCAGGCTTCCGTCATATTCGGGACGATAATGTCAGCCGTTTTGCAATATTCTCTCATGCCGTCCACGAAAAGCATATCGAACCCTGTATACAGCTTACCTGCGTCCGCCATAACGGGATCTACCATCACAAGCGTCGTATTTCTGCCGTCTTTGTCCCTTTTTCTGAGCTTTTCCGGGATATCGGCAGCCGCCTTGAGCTGCTGCGCGGAACCGAAAAAACCGCTGTAGACCGCGTCATAAGTCCTTCCGAGGCTCTGCCAGTGATCTGCGATCAAAGGAATATCATCTGTAAGATCCCTGAACGTGTATCCCGTAAACTCACCCGTGTGCGTCGAGAGTATCGCCGTCGGTATCACATTGCATTCGATCCCCGCCACAGACAACACCGGTAAAACGACAGTGAGCGAGCACCTCCCGGCACATGAGATATCATGAAGCGCGCAGACCTTTTTCTCCGGTCCGATGACCTTTTTTACCTGCTTATTTGAACTTTTCGATGTCATTTTGTTCATTTCAGGCACTTTCCTTCTTCAAGGATTAAAAATACTTGCTACGATACAAATATACCCCGGAAGGTGTCCGGGGTATATGGTGCTGGTGACCGGACTTGAACCGGTACGGAGTTGCCCCCGAGGGATTTTAAGTCCCTTGCGTCTGCCGATTTCGCCACACCAGCGCCTGGGTAAAGTGAATTATAGCAACGGAACGACATGTTGTCAAGATTTTCCTGTTTTTTCTGCCCTGATAATATTTATAAGAAGTCTGTCCGCAGCGGGGCAGATCCCTGCGTTTTCCATTATGCGCAAGGTGTTCAGAACGAAACGACCTTTACCGAATTTATATGAGCCCAGAGTAAGACCTCCCTGGAAAAGACCGGCATGTGCACCTGTTATAAAAGATATTCCCGCGGTGTCGCAAGGCACGTCTCCGTCTCTGAGATCAAAGCCCACGGTGATCCCGGGCCAGTATTCCCAGTCCATCATGCCCGTGGGAAGCCCTTTAAAATATGGATGACCCCTTCGCGCCATGTATTCACGGTGATAGAGCCAGTCGCTGTAGAAGCCCAGGGAAGGTTTTCCTTCAACAGGCAGGTATTGTAACGCGCCGTCAGGGCCTGCCATAGCGTCTTTGTCCAGTATAATAACAGAAAGACCGCAGGAGGCTGCGGCTGTGAGCCGTGACCATAATTTTTCTTTTAATTCATACAGATCAGAAAGGACAGAGCCTACCAGAACAGGCGCCGGATCTTTTACAAACAGTTCAGATGAAACACAGTCCGGCTCGTCCAAAGAAAGAGGCACGCAGGTCACGTTGTTGTTTTTAAGCGTTGTCAAAACATTTTCCGGAAGGCCGAAGGTATATACGCGCAGCGATCCGGGCTCCGGTCTGAAATCAGAAGGGTCCGTGATATATATTTTAACGTGAGAGTCAGTGGGAGCTGCGCTTTCCATACTGCAACGTATCTCGTATTCTCCGGTGGGAACAGGAAGGCATACGTCAATATCGAAAACTTTCACTGAGAGAAGTCTGAGATCCCCTTCTGTAAGCGTAAGCACACCGGAGCGCTCATAAACGATACCCTCGCCGCCTATTATCTTGAGAAAAACATGGTAGGAGCTTTCAGTCAGCACGTCTTCGTTTGCGAGAAAGACCCGGAGATTAAAATTTTCCCCGGAATATAAATGTGTTTTTTCGGGAATAATGCACCATTTTAACGGGGCAAGACCGTTGGAGAACACGTCTGCTATGCCTTTCTTCCACTCTCTTGTAAGGGTAAAAAGTCCTTCTCCGCATATGGAATGGTCCAGAAGTCCCGTGGCGGAATAGCCGCATATATAAGGATCCGAACGTATAACGTCCAGGAAAAACTGCCTTTGCCTCGCATGAAGTTCATAAGAACGCTCCATAATGTCGTCGGGAAAAGCATATTCACGGTCGAAGGAATATTTTGAGAGAAGCTCCAAAAACCGGTCCCTGATAAGGTTACACTGATATACGTCGGGAAGATCCCGATCTGCGCCCTCTTGTGTAAAAATCTTACAAAGCCTTACAACGTCCAGCAGTGAGCCGCAGCCTGTTTCGGAAAGAAATACCGGGCGTTTTGCTTCTTTTCCAAGATCCATTATAAGCTCACGGTCTTTTGCGGACATGGGAAGAGCCGGATACATATGGACGTCCCCCACGCGATCGATATACCCGGGCGGAAAAGAAGGCTTGAAAAAGAAATGTCCCGTGACCCGGCCTTCGTCATTCCAGAGACACTCCCAGGACAGAGAACCGGGATTTGAAACGGACCCTGTTTCAGGATAGCCGTCAAAACGCCCCGAATTAAGAAGTACGAGACGTGTACCGTCAAGCTTACGAAGCTCCGGTAAAATATTTTTTGCATAGTCAAAACACTCGTTTACGGGAGGGGTGGATACGGTTTCGTTAAGAAGCCCCCATATGGCCACAGAGGGGTGAGACCTGTCTCTTTTTATCATTGAGAAGACCCCTTGAGTATATAATTCTTCCGAATGGGGCCCGTTGCAGGTGTTCCAGGCGCAAAGAGGTTCTTCATATATCATAAGCCCCAGTTCGTCCGCAAGATCCAGTTGTTCCTCCCTGGGAAGTCCCGCGATAAAACGCACCATATTAAGTCCCATGGATCTTGCCATGTAAAGATCTTTTCTCATAAGTTCCGGAGACATAGGTATTCCGTGTGTCGAATAGGGAAAAGCGTTTCCCGTATGGGAACATCTTATGAAGATCCTTTTACCGTTCAGTCTGAAAAAACCGTCGTCTCCTACGCGAAGGTCACGAAAACCGACGGTTTTATATAAATTTTGGCAAGTTGCGACGCCGTTTGAAGTCTCAGTCCGAAGCCTCAGCCCCACGTAATAAAGAAACGGATCGTCGACGCTCCATAATTTCGGCTCTCTGACCGGAAGTGACACGGATAGCTTGTTTGTGCCTCTTGCGGCCGTTATTTTATATGTTTTTTCGCAGATCTGCGCACCCGTCCTCTTAAAACCTACAGTTGCCGTGATCTCCGCTTCTGTCCCGTCCCGCAACGATTCGATCTCAAGAGAGACATCCACACACGATCCTTCAATGTTTCCCGCGGAAAAAACGTCACATATCCTGACCTCCGGCACTTTCTCTATATAGACGCTACCTGTTATCCCGCACTCGTTCTGGCAGTAACCGGGTTCCAGTCTTCCGGAAGCCAGTTCGTTTCTGTGGGGCACCTGTGAAAAAACATATCCGTCAACTTCCGTGTCACCATACGGTTTCGATATTCTAAGCGCCAGAAAATTGTCTTTTCCGGGAAGAAAAACGTCTGTGACATCAAAAGAAAAAGGCTCTTCGGGACCCGTATGACTTCCCAAAAAGCATCCGTTCAGGTATACTTCCGCACGAAAATTTGCAGATCCCACGAAAAGTCTCAGTCTGTAACCTTCCGTAAGGATCGGTTCTCCTTTAAAACGGGTCCCGTACCAGAAAATCCCTTTTTCGTTATAATAAAACTGATGAGAAAGCCCGGGGACGAATGCATTTTTACCTTCTCCGCAGGGAAATTCGCGAAACCATCCGCCGGCAATTCCTTTGTTGTCCGGATCGTGAAGGATCTTCCAGCCGGAATCAAGACGCAGAACATTATTGTCACTAATATCTATCATATGAGAGCCCTCTTTTCGACCAGGATCACCAGCGGCTTAATGATACTATATTCACGTTAAATGGTCAAATTATCGATTTCTGTTTTTTGACCGCAACTTTACGCTGTGCTGTTTATTTCAAACGGTCGAAAAATTGACAAATGTCAAATTGCGTGTTATTATAGCGTCAAATGTGCAATGGAATCTTTGTTTTGCACACAAAAATGGAGGTTATAAAAATGAAAAACAACAAGAAAAGTCGCATTGCCGCTGTTATCTCGGCGGTTCTGTGCATTGCTATGGTCCTCAGCATGGTCACGATCGCTCCGGCTTTTGCAGAAGAATACGACGTGAAAAAAGAGGAAGGCGCTGTATATCTCAGCGACATCGAATGCAAGTACTGGTACATGTACGGTCCTTGCGATTCAACGATGGATAATCCGAGATACAAACCTTCTTTTGATACTGAAGAAGACGGCGGACCGATCACGATCGCGCGTGTAACTTACGAAAAAGGACTCCGTTCCCATCCGGACGGAAGCGACGGACTCGCTGTATTTGAATACGACATCAGCGCTTATTCGAATGATTACAAATACTTCGGCGCAGTAGTCGGAAAAGACAGCCACGGCGGCGGTTCCGATATTATTTTTAACGTCTACGGCGACGGCGAACTTCTCGAGTCCGCACCCGATCAGTTCATGGGCATGGCATACAATATGTCAGTCGATATCTCGGGCGTAAAAATTCTCAGACTCGAAACAGAAATGGGCGAAACTCTTTCAAGTGACTCTTTCGCTTGGGGCGATGCAAGACTCACGAATGTTGAGCCTCCGAAACCCGAAGTAAAAGAAGAAGTTGAAGAAGTTTTCACAGGTACTTATGACTTTGACGGAACAGTTCCCGAGGGCGCTGTTCAGCTCAGCGATCTCGAATGGGAAAGCTGGATCCTCTATAAATCAAAATCAGATGTAGCTGATTCACCATATGCTCCGACAAAGGACAAGGACGAAGACGGATCCGCTCTCAGCATTGCGGGAGTTGAATACGAAAAAGGTCTCCGCACACACGTTGACGCAAAATATTCAGATCACGCAGAATTCGTTTATGACATTTCCGCATACACTGATGTGAATATGTTCAGCGCGATCGTAGGTAAACCGACAAAGATCACTGAGGGTAATATACAGTTCGTAATTCTCGCCGACGGCGTTGAAGCAGGACGCTCCCCCGTTCTCGCACCCGGAGAAGCTTATATGATCAAAGCTCCGATCAAAGGCTGCAAAAAACTCACTCTCGAAGTATTTGACGGCCACGACGGTCTCGGAAGTGACAGTGCGATCTTCGCAAATCCTGTCATTTACAAAGCAAACGGCATTTACTTGAGCATGCCTTCCGAAAGTGTAGTTCCCGAGGAAACTCTCGAGATCACGATCAATATCCCCGCAAGCCATGCACCTGTAATGTCAGACTGGGTCGGCATTTACAAAGCAGACGCTGACGAAGCCGGAATCACTCAGAACGACTCCCTCGGCATTTGGTGCTACATCGGCACAAACACAAAATCTTACGGCGCAGCCGAGACGAATACCGTTGAGATCTCCATCGACGGCGATCTCGCAGAGAGAACGACATGGAAGGAAGAGGACGAGCTCAACTGGCCTCTCGCTCCCGGAGAATACAAGGTTCTTCTCTTCTACAACGACAGCTATAAAGTAGAAGATTCATTCTATTTCACTGTTTCAGAAGATGCTCCCGTAACACCTACAGATGCTCCGACAGCTGAACCTACAGCTGTTCCTGACGAGCCCACAGCGGCGCCGACAGATGCTCCGAAGCCCACGGATGCTCCGAAACCTACGGATGCTCCGAAGGATCCCGAAAAGAAAGGCTGCAAGACCGTAGTTCTTTCAGGCGCGGCAGTTATGGTAGCAGTTCTCGGTGCTGCAGTCATCATTTCCAAAAAGAAAAGATGATCTAAGCCCTGCGTTTTAACGTAAAAACATTTAAAGTCCGCAGATTTTTCAATCTGCGGACTGTTTTTTTGGCTTTTTATTCGTTTTAGTGTTATAATATCGCAAGCACAGCGAGTGCTGCGCGTAAAAATACATTTCGGAGGTTTTTTATGGATATCAAAATTTCAAAAACAACAACGCCGAAGCAGAAGCCGGACCAGAACAACTTGGGCTTCGGGAAAATTTTTACAGATCATATGTTCATGATGAATTATACGGAAGGCATCGGCTGGCACGACGCCCGCATTGAACCCTTCCACGATATAACACTCTCCCCCGCATGCGTCGTTTTCCACTACGGACAGGAAATGTTTGAAGGACTCAAAGCATACCGCGGCGAAGACGGCAAGACACGTCTTTTCAGACCCATCATGAACGCGCGCAGAACAAACTCGTCCAACAAGCGTCTGTGCATCCCCGAGCTCCCCGAAGAGATGTTTGTCGAAGCAGTCAAAGCTATCGTAAAAATCGACGAAGACTGGATCCCGACAGCACCGGGCACTTCTCTCTACATCAGACCTTTCATCATCGCGACAGACGCGTTCCTCGGAGTCGCTCCGTCCAAAACATATCTGTTCTGCATCATCCTCTCTCCTTCCGGCGCATATTACGCAAGCGGTCTCAAACCCGTAGGCATCTGGATCGAAGACGATTACGTAAGAGCTGTAAGAGGCGGAATGGGATTCGCTAAAACAGGCGGCAACTACGCTTGTTCGCTCGCGGCTCAGGTCAAAGCTCACGACGACGGTTATTCGCAGGTCCTCTGGCTCGACGGCGTAGAACGCAAATATATCGAAGAAGTCGGCGCTATGAATATCATGTTTAAAATAAACGGCAAAATCGTCACTCCTATGCTTAACGGATCGATCCTCCCCGGAATTACGAGAGACAGCGTACTGCAGCTCTGCAGACACTGGAATATTCCCGTCGAAGAGAGAAAGATCTCCGTATACGAACTTCTCGAAGCTCAGGAAAAAGGCACGCTCGAAGAAGTATTCGGAACGGGTACGGCGGCTGTGATCTCCCCTGTCGGCAAGCTCCGCTACAAGGATGAAGTCATGACGATCGGCGACGGCTCCATAGGTCCTGTCAGCCAGAAACTCTATGACACAGTCACAGGCATCCAGTGGGGCAAGATCAAGGACGAATTCGGCTGGACAGTAATTGTCGAATAAATTTAAATACACCGAGTAAAAACCGCCCCGCGGATCATTCATCCGCGGGGCATTCATTTTACCTTTAAAAGCAGTTTATTTCCTGCGTATTATGCGCGAAAAGAGATCATTTTTTAACTACGATCTTCTTGAGCTTCGCATATCTGGGAAGGCCGTTTCTGTACGGAGGTCTCGATTCGCCTCTTACGAGCGGCAGAGCGTATTCGATGAATTTTTCGTTTACGTTATTGCCTTCTTCATTGATATATTCGTCAGGAACTTTCTTCTCGGTGTTTGCAACTTCGCTCAGGCTTATGAGCTTTGCCTCGCATTTATATCTCTTGCCGGGTGCTCTTTCGAATCCGATGCAATAATCGGTATAACCTTCGACTGCCTTTAAAACAGCTGTCTCACCTGCCATAAAAGCTTCCTCAACGTCTGTCTTCGAGCCGCAGTGAGCAGCGCATCTCTGGAGAAGGTTGAGTTCGATAGCGCGGACTTTGCATCCGAGTTTTGCTTTTACCGCGTCTGCGAGAGTCAGCGCGACGCCGCCGAGCTGTGCGTGGCCGAAAGCATCCTTATAGCCTGTGTCTCCTATCAGTCTGCCGTCAGCGTAATGTGTTCCCTCTGAAACAGCCACGAAAACATTGCCGTTCTTCTTCCAGACTTTTTCAACGTCTGCGAGGAATTTGTCCATATCGAAATCTCTCTCGGGAAGGTATATGAGATCGGGTCCCATACCGTTGCACGAAGCAAGCGCCGAAGCAGCTGTGAGCCATCCCGCGTTTCTTCCCATCATTTCCATTATGATGACCATGCCTTTGTCATAAACTCTGGCGTCCTGGTAAACTTCCATAACAGATGTCGCGACATATTTCGCAGCGCTTCCGTAACCCGGGCAGTGGTCTGTGCCGAAAAGGTCGTTGTCGATCGTCTTCGGAACACCCATGCATCTGATCTCGTAACCTGATTTCTGCATATACTTGCTGATTTTGTTGCAAGTATCCATCGAATCGTTTCCGCCGTTGTAGAAGAAATATCTGATATTGTATTTTTTGAAAACTTCGAGAAGTCTCTTGTAATCAGTGTCATCTACGTCAGCGTCCTTAAGTTTGTATCTTACGGAGCCGAGAGCTGATGACGGAGTTGTCTTCATAAGTTCGAGCTCGTAAGGATCCTCGAGGCTCATATCGCAGAAGTCCTCGTTCAGCATACCTACGATACCGTGCTTCGCTCCGTACATTTTAGTGATGCATTTCTGCTTCAAGGCTGTCATTATAACGCCTGCGGCGCTCGAGTTGAATACTGATGTCGGTCCGCCTGACTGGCCGAATATAGCGGCTCCCTTTAATTCTTTCATAGTCGTTTCTCCTTCTTCTTTTAACTTATATGAACAAAAATGAAGCCGAGGTCTTCGTAAAAAGGCTTCGGCTCATTGTCGATATCATGCTTTTCCGTTGCAGCCGAGAACGTCGATGAGCTTGTGACGAACGAGCTCTTTGATGTTGGCTCTTGCGGGTTTGAGATATTCTCTGGGGTCGAATTTGTCCGGATGCTCGTCGAAGAACTTACGGATCGTACCTGTCATAGCGAGACGCAGGTCTGAGTCGATGTTGATCTTGCAGACAGCTGAACGAGCAGCTTCTCTGAGCTGATCTTCGGGAACGCCTATAGCGCCGGGCATTGCTCCGCCGTGAGAGTTGATCATTTCAACATACTCCGGAGGAACTGAAGATGAACCGTGAAGAACGATCGGGAATCCGGGGAGTCTCTTCTCGCACTCGTGTAAAACGTCGAATCTGAGCTGGGGTTTTGTTCCGGGTTTGAATTTGTAAGCGCCGTGGCTCGTTCCGATAGCGATAGCGAGTGAGTCGCAGCCTGTTCTCGTAACGAACTCCTCAACCTGCTCGGGATGAGTATAGGAAGCTGTTCCTTCTGCGACTTTGACTTCGTCCTCGATGCCTTCGAGTGTTCCGAGTTCAGCTTCAACAACTACGCCGTGAGCGTGAGCATATTCAACGACCTGTTTTGTGATAGCTATATTCTCTTCGAAGGGCTTTGATGAAGCGTCGATCATAACGGACGTGAATCCGCCGTCGATACAAGCTTTACACGTTTCGAAATCCGGGCCGTGATCGAGGTGTAAAACGATCGGGATCTCGGGGCATTCGATAACGGCCGCCTCGACGAGTTTTAAAAGATATGTATGATTTGCATATGCGCGGGCGCCTTTTGAGACCTGCAGTATGACCGGTGCTTTTTCCTCACGGCATGCTTCGGTGATACCCTGGACGATCTCCATATTGTTGACGTTGAACGCTCCGATAGCGTATCCGCCTTTGTAGGCCTTTGCAAACATTTCTTTGGATGTAACTAGTGGCATAAGATTTGTCTCCTTCTGCAAAAATTATTAGGTGCGTATCTCCGTGCGCATCCAAATTATATAATACCACATTTGTCCGATCAAAATCAATGACGAAATTATCACAAAATGATGATATTTCTTTTTAACAAAAGAAAAAAGCGGGCAAAAGATCTCATGCCCGCGCAAAAACATGTACAGCTGCCTTTCTGCGCTCATCTTATTTCTGCGAACGGATCTGATACGGATCATATACTCATTTTGCCCCTTTCGGTCAAGTATGATATAATCTGCGGGTAAAATTATTTTTTACGATCAAACTATAAGAGGCATAAGATGAGCGACTTAAAATCGATACAGAATGAAGTGACAAGAAGGAGAACCTTCGCGATAATTTCCCACCCCGACGCAGGTAAAACTACGATGACGGAAAAGCTTCTCCTCTTCGGCGGAGCGATCAGGCTTGCCGGCTCCGTAAAAGCGAGAAAGGCAGCAAAGCACGCTGTTTCCGACTGGATGCAGATCGAAAAAGAAAGAGGTATTTCCGTAACGTCTTCAGTTCTGCAGTTTGAATACGACGGATACTGCATAAATATTCTTGACACCCCCGGACACCAGGACTTTTCGGAGGATACGTACAGAACCCTTATGGCGGCAGACAGCGCTGTTATGCTTATTGACGGCGCAAAGGGTGTCGAGGCCCAGACGATCAAACTTTTCCACGTTTGTAAGATGCGCGGCATACCGATCTTTACATTCGTCAACAAAATGGACAGAGCCGCGAAGAATCCTTTCGACCTCTTAAAAGAGATCGAAGATGTTCTCGGCATACACTCGTATCCTATGAACTGGCCTATCGGAACGGACGGAGATTTCAAAGGCATTTATGACAGAGACAAAAAACAGATCGAGCTTTTCAGCGGCGGAAACCACGGGCAGAGTTTCGTCGATTCAGTCACCGGAAGCACGGACGATCCCGTTTTCAAGGATCTTTTGGGAAAATATTATCAGGAAAGGCTGCATGAAGAGATCGAACTGCTCGACATGGCAGGGGATGAATTCAACCTTCGCGAAGTCCTTGCCGGAAGACTTACGCCTGTATTTTTCGGATCCGCAATGACGAACTTCGGTGTGCTTCCCTTTTTACGCGAATTCATAAATATGGCTCCGTGCCCTTCCGAGAAGATCGCCGGCGATGAGATCATATCACCTGTAAGCGACAACTTCTCAGGCTTTATATTTAAGATCCAGGCGAATATGAACCCCGCGCACAGAGACAGGCTTGCTTTTTTGAGAGTCGTCTCGGGAGAGTTCGACAAGGGCATGGAAGTCTGGCAGACGAAAACGGGCAAAAAGATCAAGCTCGCGCAGCCTACCCAGTTTATGGCTCAGGAGAGGACGATCATTGAAAAAGCATTTCCCGGCGATATAATCGGTCTGTTCGATCCCGGTATTTTTACGATAGGAGAAACGCTTTCCGAAAAAGATTCGAAACTCAGTTATGACAGCATACCCGTCTTTCCCCCGGAACATTTTGCGAAGATCACTTTCGCCGATTCGATGAAGCGCAAACAGTTCCAGAAAGGCATACAGCAACTCGCTGAGGAAGGCACGATCCAGGTGTTCAAGCAGGTCGACATAGGCGTTGAAACGCTCATTGTAGGCGCTGTAGGCGTTCTGCAGTTTGAAGTGCTCGAATACAGGCTGAAGCTCGAATACGGCGTCGATCTTCGCGTATCGCATATTCCTCACAGACTCGTACGCTGGGTAAAAAATCCCGGACTCGATCCCAGGACCCTCACTTTGACGAGTTCAACTATAATAGCGACTGATAAAAACGACGAATACGTGCTCATTTTTGAAAATGAATGGGCGTGTGACTGGGCTAAGGATAAAAACAAGGATCTCGAACTCGAAGAGATCAAAAAGCAGATGTAAGCGAAAAACAGTTTTTGACAGGAGGCTGAAACAGGAAAATGACTACCAGAGAAGAAGCTATCGATTTCGGTCTTTCCTTTCCCGATACTTACCGGGACACTCCTTTTCACGACGCAAACTGGCAGCTCGTACGGTACAAAGGCAACGGAAAGGCCTTTTTGTGGACTTATGAGAGGAACGGGTTTATTAATATAAATATCAAGACCGACCCTGTAAAAGGTCATTTTATGCGCACTGTGTACGACTCTGTTCTTCCCGCGTACCATCAAAACAAAGAGCACTGGAATACCGTCATTCTCGACGGAACGATCCCCGACAAAGAGATCAAACTGATGATCGAGGAAAGCTATGTTCTCGTCTCAGACAGTCCTTCAAAGCGCATTTACGAAGCCGTTAAAATGATTCCGAAAGGCAGAGTCGCGACATACAAAACGATCGCAGAGATCGCCGGCAACCCGAAAATGTCCCGTGCCGTCGGAAACGCCCTGCATAAAAACACGGATCCCGTCAATATCCCCTGCTACAGAGTCTTGAATTCGAGCGGCCGCCTCGCCGATGAATTCGTATTCGGAGGAGCAGATGAGCAGCAGAAAATGCTCGAAGCGGACGGGATAGAAGTCAAAGACGGCAAAGTAGATCTTTCAAAATACGGCTGGGAGCCGAAAAAGTTAAAATAAAAATTGCCGGCAGATCACAGTTTAAAGATCTGCCGGCAGTATTTTAATATACTGTTTCAGAGCGTTCGGAGTATCTTTTTACACCTCAAATATCACATTCACTGTGCCGATATCGTTGTCGCCTTCGATCTTGAGGAGCTTGCCGTCAGGAGAACCGCCCTGCGGAACGTTTATATTCCCGAGATCGTTGTCCATATGGCAATGTATCCTCCAGGATGACGGAACATGCACATTGACCACTCCGACGTCGTTTTCGATGTGAAGGGTGCCCGCTCCGCTGTAAGAGTCGATATTTGAGAAGAAGACATTGCAAACGCCTATGTCATTGTCGATCTCCTCGTAGGCAAATTCCGCGCAGTCGATATAAACGGTAGAAGCGCCTTTTCCCTTCTTTTTACCTTTTGTTGAGGCTGATTTGATAAGCTTGAGACCTACAGACAAAAGGATTATCAGACCGAGCACTATCCAGTGATTGATGAATCTCGGATTTGAGATCCCCGCCCATTCGGCTATATGACTTTCAAAAATAACGAACAGGAATCCCAGGGGCCACGGCAGCAGGTAAAACGTCCCCCTCGTCACCACTTTTACGGAAAGAGCGATGAGAAGTATGCCCACTACTATTTCCCAGACGGGGAAACCTTCCAGATAGCCGAAATTCTTCAAAACTATGCCGGCTGCAATCAAAATAGCGGCTACGATAAGAGTGATGCCCCACGACAGTGCCTGGCGCTTTCCGGGCGTCATTTTCATGTGATAATTGTCTTTTCCTTCAGATTCGATTACGATCTTGCTCATTGTTATTTCCTCACTTCCTCGATTTTGTCTGTGAATGATTTGTAGTAGCTCCTTGATATATACGTGATCTTTTCGGATCTTCTGAAGGTCACTTCGCTGGGGCCGGTTATGTTTCGTTTGATGGATCTGATCCTCGCGATATTTACGATCGTGGATTTGGACGCTCTCGCGAATGTTCCCGGAAGAAGGCTCTCCAGTTCGAACAGTTTTAGTCCGGTGTAATACATGCCGCCGTTTGTGTGGACAGTCGTTTTACCGTCGCCCGTTTCGAAAAAGAGTATCTCCCCGAAGCTTAAAAGGAACTTCCTGTCGCCTAAATTGACCTGCATATTTCCTTCCTCGCTGATGAGCCTTTTTATTCCGTTTTCCAGTCTCGCGATCTCGGGAGTCTCTTTGGAGTATCTTATGACTATCTCCTCTTCTCCTTCGCCGCAGATCTCCGTCCTGATCTTCATAACGAATACCCCTGTAAAAAATCAAAGGCACGCTTATCTTTCACAGCGCGCCTTAAATATATCATCTTCTTTTCCGTTTGTCTCTGCTTTTTACCTGACAAGTGTTTTTTCGCGCCTAAGAGGTAAAAAACAAACGCAAAATGCGTATCATTTCTCGCTTATCGATCTGTCGATAGCCGCAGCGGCTGCTTTTCCGGCGCCCATCGCGAGTATAACAGTAGCGGCGCCTGTAACGGCGTCACCGCCTGCGTAGACATTCTCTCTCGATGTGAGTCCGTCGTCTCCGTTTGTTATTATGCAACCGTGTCTGTCTGTTGAAAGTCCCGGTGTGGTCGATGCGATCAGCGGGTTCGGAGATGTTCCGAGAGCCATGATGACAGTATCGACGTCGATGTCTTTTTCACTTCCGGCTACAGCTACGGGGCGTCTTCTTCCGCTCTCGTCCGGCTCGCCGAGCTCCATGTCGATGCATTTTATTCCTGCGACGCAGCCGTTCTCATCGCCGAGTATTTCAACGGGATTTGTGAGAGTCTTGAAGATAATTCCCTCTTCCTGCGCGTGTTCGACTTCCTCAGCTCTTGCGGGAAGTTCGTTCATACTTCTTCTGTATATGATATAAACCTGATCGGCTCCGAGTCTGAGAGCGCATCTCGCGGCGTCCATTGCGACGTTTCCGCCGCCTACTACCGCGACCTTAGAGCTCTTTTTAATAGGAGTTTTCGAGTCGGGAAGATATGCCTTCATCAAATTCGTTCGTGTGAGGTATTCATTGGCCGAATAAACGCCTTTGAGACTCTCGCCCGGTATTTTCATGAATTTCGGAAGGCCCGCTCCTGAGGCCACGTAGACGGCTTCAAATCCATCCTCAAAAAGCTCGTCAATAGTTAAAACTTTTCCGATGACCATATCCGTCATGATCTCTACGCCAAGCGCCTGAAGATTGCCGATCTCATCTGAAACGATCTTCTTGGGAAGTCTGAATTCGGGGATGCCGTAAACGAGAACTCCGCCGGCTACGTGAAGAGCTTCGAATACAGTTACTTTATAGCCTTTTTTTGCGAGGTCTCCTGCGCAAGTAAGTCCCGAAGGCCCCGCGCCGACCACTGCGACCTTATGGCCGTTCGACGCAGGTCTTTCGATCACTTTTTTAACATTCGAGCTGTGCCAGTCGGCTACGAACCTCTCGAGTCTGCCTATACCGACGCTCTCGCCTTTTATTCCTCTTACGCATGTGCTCTCGCACTGTGTTTCCTGAGGGCAAACTCTTCCGCAGACTGCGGGAAGGGACGTCGATCCGGTCAGAACTTCAAACGCTCCTTCAAAATCTTCTTCGGACACTTTTGCTATGAATGCGGGTATATCGATTCCCACGGGACATTTCGTCGTACACGGCTTTTTAGGACAGTTGAGGCATCTTTTAGCTTCGTTCACCGCCATCTCAGCCGTATATCCGAGCGCCACTTCGCTGAAGTTTCTGTTTCTGACCATCGGGTCCTGAACAGGCATTTCCGTCTTTTTCGGTGTCATATTTCTAACAGTTGCCATATCATTTTGCCTCCTTTTGGTTCAGAAGATTGCAGAACTCGTCTCTCTTGTGTATTTCGAAGTCTTTGTACATCGCGCCTCTCTTCATGGCCTCGTCAAAGTCTACGAGGTGACCGTCGAAGTCAGGTCCGTCGACGCAGGCGAATTTTGTTTCTCCGCCGACTGTGAGTCTGCAGCCGCCGCACATTCCCGTTCCGTCTATCATGATCGGGTTCATACTGACAGTCGTTTTGATGTCGTACTGTTTGGTGAGTTTGCAGACGAATTTCATCATGATGACAGGCCCGATAGCGAACACTTCGTCATATTCGTTTCCTTTCTTGATCAGATTCTCAAGGGCGTTGGTAACGAGACCTTTTTCTCCGTAGCTGCCATCGTCTGTCATAACGACCATTTTATTGCTTATATCTTTAAATTCTTTCTCAAGGATAACAAGATCTTTCGTTCTGAATCCGACTATCGAATGAACCTCGCAGCCGAGATCGTGAAGCTTCTTGGCGACAGGATACGCGATGGCGCAGCCTACGCCGCCTCCTACGACAGCGACCTTATGAAGTCCTTCAAGCTCTGAAGGTCTTCCGAGAGGTCCTACGAAATCTGTGATATATTCGCCTTCGTTCATCTCATTGAGTTCCATTGTCGATTCTCCGACGATCTGATAGATGATCGAAACAGTACCTTTTTCCGCGTCGCATCCCGCGATCGTGAGAGGCACTCTTTCACTGTCGGCATGCGTTCTGAAGATGATGAACTGTCCCGGCTGTGCTTTTTTCGCCACGAACGGAGCTTCGATCTCCATACGTCCGACTGTAGGATTGAGCATTTCCTTTTTTACGATCCTGAACATATTATTGCTCCTCCGAATATTTTAAAATTTAAATTGATGACCCGTTTTTTCAAAAAAAACAGACGGCCAGGCATCTCCAGCCGCCTGTGAACCATACTTCGATGGCAAGATCACTCTTCCTTTTTTTCGGTCTCCGAAGCGTCCTCTTTTTCTTTCTTCACTTCTCTTACCGGAGCGGGCTTTTCTTCAGCCTCAACAGCCTTTTTTTTCACTGTCTTCGGATCGAGATTGATAAAGAACTGGGCAAAATAAAGTACTACGAATATTCCGAGCGCCAGCATCTCGTTGAATCCCGCGGGCAGCTTTGAGAAAAGCGTCAAAGTCGCGAGGACCATGGCAGCGGCAAAAAGAATTATCTTCACTACTGCCTTAATGACATATTTCGGTTCTTTCAGCATCTTTCTGTTGTCTATCAGCGGTAAAATGATATCGAACAGCGCTACAGCCACTATCGCAACGGGAAGCGCGATCCTGATTATCAGTTTCGCAACGTCGCTGTCTCTGCCTCCTCCGAAAACGCCGGAATAGGCGAGAAGCAGAAATACCAGCGCCACGATGATTATGACTGAACAGATATTTGAAAGTAATGTTCTGTGTTTCATAATAGCCTCCGAAGTGGAAAAAATCACACAGTAATAATATATACCAATTGTTTTTTCTTGTCAAATCAGAAGGGAAAAACAGGCAAAATACGGAAGTTTTTCCCTATGTTTTGACTTTTTTACGGATATGCGGTTTTATCAGCGGTTGAGCCAGTATACCGCGAGTTCGTCGAGAGTATGTCCTTCGTAAGGTGTCACTTTGATGACTCTGGTCTCTCCGGGAAGGAGATCGAAGAAGTTGTCCTCGCAGAATCCGATGATGTCGAACGCAACGGCTCTCGCGTATTTTTCGGACGATACCGTAACGGTTGATGTCTCTTTGTCTATCGAGAAGACTACCTCGGCCTTCGGGAACTCCATATCCTTCGGCCAGACGGATGCGTAAAATGATCTGTGGAATCCGCACGGTCCGGAGATCTCCGCGATCAACTGGTTGCCTTTTCCGAGTTTGACGGGAATGTCGGAGAATTTGATCGTCGTGACGTCGCAGTTTTCGTTAGCCTTCGAGAAGAATCTGCCTGAATATACTTCGCGCTTTCCGCCGTCGTTCTCCTGGATGTATACGCGTATGTTTCCGCAGGAATTACTGAGGCTGTCGTTGCAGACCATTACGTCAACTCCGTCGTCGAGTTCTCTGAAAGTGACCATAACGGGACGCGATGCATGCATAGCGCCGTAATAACCCGCTTTCGGAACCAGATAGTAGTCAACGAGAGCAAGTCCTGTCGTAGGCCAGCAGTCGTTGTACATCCAGAACTGTATGCCGGATGAATACCATTTGTTTCTTCTGAATGCCTGGATCATCTCATCGCACCAGATGTACTGCATATATGCGTCCTTGAGTATCTTCTGCTCTGTATTCGCGGGTTTTCCGAGGAGATTATCGCTGACTTCTCTGCTCTGAACGTAGAGCGTCGGAGTGCCTGCGGGCTTGTGCGGGTTGTCTTTTACGTGATAGTCGAAGATTTTTACTTCGGGATCCGCCATGTCCTCATCAGTCATGAATGTGCGAAGCGTAGCGAACATCGAAGATCCCTGAGTGCAGCACTCGGAAGCGAATCTCGGAGTGGCTTTCAAAAGTCTGCGAGGCATATCACTCTTCTCGTAATACCATGTCTGGTGGCAGTCGCCCATCGTTGTCGAGCAGTTGTTGTGTCCGTAAAAAGGAGACGACGGGAAGAAATTTCTCGACGGATCGAGTATAGACAGGTCTTTGTAGTACACTTCGCGAAGCAGTCTCGTTCCGGGAGCTCCGGGATCGTCGTAGTCGAAATGACAGGCGTTTTCATTGTCACCCGCATACCATACGATCGAAGGATGGTTTCTCAGTCTTCTGATCGCTTTCGGGACCTCATCCTTGTAGTTTTCGACCCATTCCTCATCGTCTTCAGGGAACCTCGCGCAAGCGAGCTGGAAGTCGTACGTGAGCATCACGCCGAATTTGTCGCAAGCTTCGAGGAAATCGTCCGATTCGTAGATTCCGCCGCCCCATACTCTTAAAAGGTTGAGGTTTGCGTCTGCGGCGAGTTTTACGAGTCTTTCGTATTTTTCTTTTGTTATTCTGCACGGGAAAGGATCGGCGGGGACCCAGTTGCCGCCCTTACACATGATCCTCACGCCGTTCACAAGAAGAGTGAAGCTGCTGCCTTCGAGTTCGAGATCGTAGTTTCTGGGCTCGGGGCTCGCTTTTCTTACGGCGTCAGTCATCTTTTCTTCTTCGCTGCCGGGAGCGTCCTTTACCTGCTCGACTCTGACCGTACGGATACCGAATCTCGTAGTTTTCTCGTCAACGGGTCTTCCGTCCTTACCGAAAAGAACGATATGGAGAGAATAAAGCGGCTGGTCACCGTAATTAACAGGCCACCACAGCTTCGGGTCTTTTATGTCGGCCTGAATATAGATCCTCGGATTGTTTATTACTCTTCTCTCCTTCCAGACCACTCTTCCGTCCGGATCGATTATCTCTATTTTCGCAGTCGGGATATATGTCGGTCTTGGAGCAAATACCATCTGTCCGTTGTTTATATCGCCGAATCTCGCTGTCTCGGGAGGTATTTCGGATCCCGCGGGGATCTGATACATTCCTTCCAGATCTTTTCTGATCTCCGTTTCTACCTGCATCTGGAGCGAAGCGGATGTCTGAGCGATATCGTGCGTCCATACGAACTGAGATCTTATTCTCGCCTCATCGTAAAAATGCAGAATGATCGGTCTCCACGGTCCGAACGTAACGAATCTTCCGACCCAGTCCCAGTAAAATGTGCACTGCATTCTTCTCACATGCACTCTGTCGGATCTGTTGAAAGCCGCGACGTAATCCATCCTCTTACCCTGAATATGCTGCTGATAAGGCGTAAAAGTGATCTTTATCCTGTTCTTTCCGTGGTTTATGTAATCCTTTACGAAGAATTCGTGAGGGATCTGAGCGTTCTGAGTTTTCGCAAGTCTCCTGCCGTTGAGCCAGATGTCCGCATATGTATCGAGACCGCCGAATTCGAGCACCGCATAGCTTAGATCCGCGTCAGCAGGGACGTCGAAATATGTGCTGTATTCCCATGTCCATGTTTCCACCCACTGACACTGCTCCGCGTTGTCGCGCCAGAACATCGTGGGTATCTTTCCTTCTCTTTCAAGGTCGAGGTGGATCATTCCGGGCACTTTTGCCGGGAGAGACATTTTTTCACCGTTCGGACCGTAGCCTTTTACCTGCCAAATGCCGCCGAGATTCAATTCCTTCTTCATAACAATACTCCTTTTCGCATTTTTATTTTTTCGCGTTTATATACTCCGCGAGTGATTCTTTTTTGACAGTTTCCTGCTCGCCTGTGCGCATATCCTTTACCGTGAGCGTGCCCTCCTGGACCTCCGTCTCACCTACCGCGGCGACGAACGGGATGCCCAGATTATTCGCGTAGGTGAACTTTTTGCCGAGCTTGCCTTCATTCATATAAACTTCCGTATTGATGCCCTCCGACCTTGCGATAGCCGCGGCAGAAAGAGTGTAATTCAGCGTGTCTCCTATCGGGATGAACAGAAGATCTGTAGTTGTGGCATGTCCCGTTTTACCTACGAGACCGATCTCGCGAAGCTGGTAAAAAAGCCTCGAAAGTCCGATCGAGATTCCCACGCCCGGCAGACTCTGCTTCGTATAATTTGAAGCGAGCTCATCGTATCTTCCACCGGAGCAAACGCTTCCGAGCTGCGGATAATCGTTCAAAAATGTCTCATAGACAGTTCCGGTGTAATAGTCCAGTCCTCTTGCGATCTTCAGATTCAGCTCGAATTTCTTCGGATCGACTCCGAGAGACGATATGCATTCCGAGATCTTTTCGAGCTCGTCAACTCCTGTTTTGAACTCGTCGTTGTCGATGCCCATTTTACGAAGCTCCGGGATGATCGAATCAGGAGCGCCCTTCATCGCGATGATAGCGAGCAGTTTTTCGACGGCGTTTTCGTCCATTCCGAGCTCTATGAGTTCCTTTTTGACTTCATCGGGGCCGATCTTGTCGATCTTGTCGACTGTCCTCATCACCTCAGTCGCGTTCGTCGTTCCCAGTGATCTGAACAATCCGTTCAGCAGTTTCCTGTTATTGATCATTATCGTGAAATCTTCAAATCCGAGATTCTTGAAAGTCGAATATATCACGCTGACGATCTCCGCGTCGTTTATTATACTGAGGCTGCCGTTTCCGACGATATCTATATCGCACTGGTAAAATTCTCTGAATCTTCCTTTTTGAGGCCTCTCGCCGCGGTATGCCTTGCCTATGTGATACCTTCTGAACGGGAACGTAAGCTCACCGTAATGCTGCGCGACGAATCTGGCGAGCGGCACCGTGAGGTCGAAGCGGAGAGCCAGATCGTTTTCACCCTTTGTAAAACGGTATATCTGTTTTTCCGTATCTCCTCCGCTTTTCGCGAGAAGCACTTCCGATTTTTCGATCACAGGCGTATCGAGCGGTATGAATCCGTAGCTTTCGTACGTCTTTCTGATCGTGTCCTTCATTTTGTTGAATACTATCTGGTCCTCCGGAAGAAGCTCCATAAAACCGGAAAGTATCGATGGGTTAACGATATTTTTGTTTTCAGACATATCAAATCATCCTTTTTCTAATATTTCAGAGGCTTTTTACGGGTAGATCTTGAATTCGGATATTTCCGTCCAGTCTATTTCGGGAGGCGTTCCGTGGTTTTCGACAAGTTCGAATCGAAGGTATTTCGCTTTTACTTTTTCCGGTAAAACGACTTCCTGCCATCCTTCAGCTTTTTCCGTAGTGACAGTGATCAGTTTTTTCCATTTGACGCTTTCGATATCGTCGTCTATCCTGCGGAGCTTCCTGGGCTCGTCATTGTCGCAGCAGTAGATATTGATCGTTTTCGCGAGCTCTTCGAGTATGCTGATCGTGATGCCGACGTTTCTGAATATCATGATCTTTCCGACAGTCTGCTCTTCGCCGAAAAAACTGAGCACTACATTTGCCGGGCCCATCGTATGAGCTCCCCAGGTGCCTCCGTTTCTTTCCGTGTCGTCGCTTATGACATTGCACACCCAGAAAGTCGGATCGCTTTCAGTATGGTCTGCCCATTCGATCCTCGTGTAATACGAGCCGTCTCTTCTGACTCCCAAAGGGTATTCTTTTGCCATGGTAAGATCCTCCGTTATTTTTTATTCTTTTTCACGCCTAATCCGCATGATAATAATATCGTTATCTGTGCCGGCACGCCGATTATCATCAGCAGCCATATCTTCGGGGTAAGGAACGTAAGGCAAAGCGAAACTGCCGCAAGAGTTGTCCAGACAAGCCCCGAGATCAGCAAGACATTATACTTCCTTCTTCCCCATATGCAGTTGAAAATAAGCAGAAGAAGGAACGAGACCGGCACGCAGATCGGAAAAATGAGCCACATTTTCGGCACGTTCGTGCTTATTTTTACGATTATGAACGCTATCGTCGCCGCCAGCCAAAGACCGACGACGGAGATCAAAGCGATGATCAGATGCTTTCTGTTTATGTTTTTCATTTTTTCAACGACTTCCTCAGGGACCTCTTTGCCGCTGTGCTCCTCAAAGAAAAAATCGAGCGATACGCCGAAAAGATCCGCGATCTGCTTCATGACGAAAAAATCAGGAAGAGATTCTCCTCTCTCCCATTTTGAGACCGCTTTGTCGGAGTAATTTATCTTGTCCGCCAGGTCCGCCTGTGTCATGTCAGCGCTCGTTCTGAGGTATTGTATATTTGATGCGATCAAAGCTTTATCGTATTTCATCGTCATTTGCTCCGGGTAGAATTTTCTTCAGCCTTTCCAACGTTATATTTTACCTAAAAACGAGGATCTTTGCAACTGTACCGGAAGGGTCTTATTATGATATAATAATGCATATCGATTCAATGTTTTTTATTCGGAGGACGCGAAATGCAGAGTGTATTGGATTATCTGAAAGAAATAAAAGGCGAAGGCGGTTTTGTAAAGGACAGCAAGGCCGTTCTGCCGGAACTCATAGGAAACAGCGAGGCAAATCACTGGGTTCCCGGTGCTTTCGAGGGAATTCTTCTTCGCAGCAATGTGAATATGAACAAACCTTTCTTTGTGAACTATGCCCTCTTTTTAAAAACGAAACGGGCGATCAATTCCGGCAGGGAAAAGGCAAAAAACGATCTTTGCGATTCTCTGATGAAATATTCGGCCATCACCATAACGGACCCGATCCTCGCGAATATGAAAAACAGAGTAAACAAGGAAAAAACGCTCTCGTTTGCCCGCGACCTTTTTAAAACGACCGTACGCGCCGAGATCGCAAAATTCGCGATCGGTCTTCTCGGAGAATACGGAACGGAGGAAGACCTTCCCGATCTGATCCTGATCTCGTCGCACGAGGAATTCACGCTTTTCGGCTGCGTCGCGTTAAAAAATATTCTCAACCGCGCAGGCAAACCGTATAACGGCACGATCCTCTCGCTTTGCGGACATACTTTCGGCTGGGGTAAAATAGCAGCCGTCCGCGAGCTCGATTTTACTCTTCCCGAAACGCGGGACTACCTGCTCTCTTCCGGCTGCAGAAACGACATAGCGCTTTCCCACCTTTCGAATGTCTGCGCGATAAAGGGCAAACTGCTCTCTTATCTTAAAAAAGCTCTTTCGGAAGAAGCCGAATTTGACGAA
>JAEEGL016585842.1_pt1 | contig 24380 bp, 17 predicted proteins | sample 9134231 | NCBI WGS metagenome assembly JAEEGL01 (sample SAMN16246548, study PRJNA631951) | gut metagenome | biome: gut microbiome; feature: rumen; material: fiber-attached | host: Bos | place: Iran: Karaj | collected 2018-10
CTGGGTCGTAATACGTTACAGGGGAGAATCCGCCGCTGAGAGGCGAAAAGGCGAGATCTACTTCGGTACGGAGAAAAATGAGATCAGCGAACAGACCAGGATCTATACGGAATGGGGAAAAGTAACGGAAGAATGGCAGACACTGATCATGTATTCAAATATGCTGAATAAACTTGACGAAGAGATCACTACCGTCAGGTTCGACCCGTATACGAACGCGAACGGAGACGCGGAGATCGTGATGGACGAGTGGCTCGAGGTAGAGTACATCGCGTTCTTCAAGACAGAAGAAGATGCGAACGCGTTCGACTACGAAAAGTACAGCACACCCGTCGCCGTACCCACAAAAGCTCCGCATGAAGGGCAGGAAGGTGCAGACAGTTGGGAAAAGCCGGCTTCGACCGAAAGATACGTGATAAGCGCAGACAATGAAAAAGGAACCTTATCGATCACGCGCGACGCTTCTTCGAACACTTTGACCGTGGCTTACGGCAAAGGAAACAGCGCACGTTCGTACGTTGTCCCGGACAATGCATATTTCCTCAACGGGCCGCTTTCGGGCGTTGACGATCTCGGCAGGGAGCTTCCCGACAGCCATTCCATAATTGCTCCCGATTACACTACGAAAAGCGAAAACGGCGATCCCCTCAGATATCAGGCTGCGGCGCGACCGGTCGGAGTATATGCAGAGAACGGCAGGAAATACGTAGGCCTGTTCTATTTCCTCATCCACGGCACGATGAATTACGATAACCGGGAACCCAGGAATATCCAGGAAATGCTGGACAAATACGGCGATAAGGCCAAGGATATGCCTGAACTGTGGGGCAACGTCGGTTCTACGTTCTATTTCGCGAAACCGCTTTACGGCTATTACGATTCAAATGACGAATGGGTCATCAGGAAGCACCTGGAACTGCTCTCGAACGCCGGCGTTGATTTTCTCTACTTCGACGTCACGAATAATTATCTGTACGACCGCACGGCGGTAAAAATAATGGAGCTCTGCCACGAATTGAATACACAGGGCTATGCGGCGCCTAAGATCGTTTTCTACACCAATACCGAAGCGGAAGAACGTGTGTACCAGGCGTACAAACTGATATATTCCAAAAATCTTTATCCGGACACGTGGTTCATGCTCGACGGGAAACCGCTGATCATAGCTCCGGAGAAAGCAAATATTGACAACTTCTTCACGATTCGCGTGCCTCAGTGGCCTAACGAGCCCCAGCGCGATAATTCCTGGCCGTGGATCGATTTTGACCAGCCTGCGAAGAAGCACGGCAAAGATTATAATGAAGCGATAAGCGCCTCGATCGCGCAGCACAACGGCAATATCGAGTTTTCGTCTTCCGCGCTCTACGGTTATAAGGGCAACCGCGGCAGGTCGTACAACGGCATTACCGATGAGCCTACCGCCGATTCTTATAAGAGGGGCGAGAATTTCAGGCAGCAGCTTAACCGCGCGATCGATTCCGGCGTTCCTTACGTCATGATCACGGGCTGGAACGAGTGGATCGCTAACCGCATGAATCCGATGACGAAAGAGTATCCTATCTGCTTTATGGACTCGTTCGACCTCGAATACAGCCGCGACATCGAGATGACTGAAGGCGCGTACTTCGACAATTATTATATGCAGCTCGCGGCCGGGATCACTTCGATACGCGGTGCGGCGCCGGAGATAATAAGAGACGACAGGCACGCTATAGATATTGCCGGCGACTTTTCGCAATGGGATAACGTGGCGCACTATTATACCGATCCTTCGGGAGATGCTCAAAAACGCGACACTAACGGAGCGGCGGGCACACATTACACGAACGATACCGGGCGCAACGATATTGTCCGCATCAAAGTTACGGGCGATGCGTCGTTCCTCTACTTCTACGCGGAATGCGCGGACAATATAAAGAGCGGCTCCGGGTCGGACAGCTGGATGCAGATACTGCTGAACGTTGACAACAAAACGTCGGGCTGGCTCGGGTACGACTACGTCGCCTGCAGCAAAACGAAGGGGGACAACGTCGCTACGCTTGCCAGGTTTAACGGCAGTTCGTACGATCTTACCGAAGTGGCCAATATCACGTACCAGGTGAAGGGAAATAAGATGATGGTCGCTGTCCCGCTTGAGGCGCTCGGTATCGATTATTTCAACAAGATCTCGCTTTCGTTCAAGTGGATCGACAGCAGGAGCCTTATAAATACCGCCGAACAGTTTTATACCGACGGCGACTGCGCGCCACTGGGCAGACCGGACTTCACTTACCGCACGTACGCCGCGGACGCAATGCCTAAAAAGCTTATGAAGACTGTGCTGCTTTCGGAGCGCAAGGCGGCTTATGAAACAGATCAGAAAGGGAAAGACCCGATCAAGTACGTTGACGCCGGAACAGGCGCCGCACGCTGGGTGGTGCCCGCTGCGATCGCAGGCGGAGCCGCTGTGCTGGCAGCCGGAGCAGGTATCGGAATTGCCGCTTCGAAAAAGCGCAGGAAAAAAGTGAAGGCGGAATAAGGAAAAGAACCTGACGGGCCGCGCGTTCAAACTTGACCGGCCCTGCGCTCAAACCAGGTTGATAAACGGCCGCGATTGGCTTATAATATACAGACGGCGCAAAGGCTGCACCGCCTGTTTTATATTAATCCGTCTTTGGGGAGGATAAACGCATGAGAAATGTTGACGTTTCACTGGTAACGGCTGCGATACGCGAAATGTGCATCGAAGTAAACCATAAATTGTCGCCGGATATGGCGGGAAAACTGGCAGAAGCGAAAGAACGCGAAGAATCGCCGCTCGGACGCCAGATACTCGGCCAGCTTATAGAGAATATGGATATTGCCCAAAAAGAAATGATACCGATCTGCCAGGACACAGGTATGGCGGTCGTTTTCATCGAAGTAGGGCAGGACGTCCACTTTGAGGGCGGAAATATCGAAGACGCCGTGAACGAAGGCGTGCGCAGAGGATACACGGAAGGATATTTAAGAAAATCCGTTGTCCGCGACCCGCTCGAGCGCGTAAATACGGGCGACAATACCCCGGCGGTCATCCATTATTCTATTGTCCCCGGCGAAAACGTGAAGATAACGCTCGCGCCGAAGGGATTCGGAAGTGAGAACATGAGCCGCCTGTTTATGTTAAAACCCGCGCAGGGGATCGAAGGCGTTAAAGAAGCGGTGCTCACAGCCGTTGCCGACGCCGGCCCGAACGCATGCCCTCCCATGGTCGTGGGCGTGGGTATCGGCGGAACGTTCGAAAAATGCGCGCTGATGGCTAAAAAAGCACTCACCAGAAACGTGAACGAGCGCTCCAAAATACCGTACGTAGCCGAACTCGAGACGGAACTGCTCGATAAGATCAACTGCCTCGGCCTCGGTCCGGGCGGACTCGGCGGCCGTATGACGGCGGTCAACGTAGCGGTCGAGACTTATCCGACGCATATCGCCGGACTTCCGGTGGCGGTCAATATCTGCTGCCACGTTAACCGTCACATCGTGCGCGAGATCTGAGGAGGGACGATACAATGGACAGACATATAAATTTACCTTTAACCGATACCGACGCCCGTTCGCTTCGCGCAGGCGATTACGTATACCTCACCGGCGTGCTTTATACCGCCAGAGACGCGGCGCATAAGCGCATGTATGAAGCGCTCGACGCCGGGCAGGAACTCCCTGTAGACTTAAACGGACAGGTCGTATATTACCTCGGACCTACGCCCGCACGCCCCGGTCATGTGATTGGTTCTGCCGGACCTACGACCTCTTCGCGTATGGATAAGTACGCTCCCAGGCTGCTCGACCTCGGACTTAAAGGGATGGTAGGAAAAGGAAAAAGGACGCAGGAAGTTATTGACGCCATAGTCCGCAACGGAGCTGTTTATTTTGCCGCCGTGGGCGGTGCCGGAGCGCTGCTCTCTAAATGCATTAAAGAGGCCGAAGTCGTGGCTTACGACGATCTGGGCACCGAGGCGATCCGCCGTCTGCGCGTAGAAAACCTGCCTGTAATAGTAGTTATCGATTCCGAAGGAACTAATCTGTACGCCACCGCCGCCGATCAGTGGAAGAAATGATCATTCGAAACAGTCTTAAGTCGGTGATCCGTTCACCGCTTAAAAGCATACTGTTTTTCCTGCTGATAATGGCGCTCGTAGCAGCCCTTTCGCTCGGCTCGGCGCTCGTAAGCATGTGTTCGGCGCTGATACGCCGGTGCGACTCGACTTATACTACCGTTGCCTCAGTCGAATACCGCGGCGGCCGCTTCCCCGAAAAATCCGTCAGCGATAAGAACGCCGCACGAATTCGCGCAGGCGTCGATTTTGACGCACTATCAGAACTGAAATACGTAAAAGCCGTTGACAGAAGCGATACGGCTATTGTTTCGCTCCCTGATTTTAACCGAATCCTCGCCGAAAACTCATCGTCGCAGAACGTCGTGGTGGTAGTAGCAAAGAAACTTTCGAACGACAATGCGATGGCGAAGGTTACGTCTGTACTGTATTCCGACGCACTCGCCGAGGACAGACTGATCAACATCTACGTAAACGAACCTGACGGAAAACGCGTACCGTTCAACGGCGAGGAAGGGCATTATTATCTGTTCACCGGATATACGAACGGCGATATTTCCGGCGTTATCGACGTATATATGAGCTTTCAGGTCAACGAAAAAGCGAAGAGTGCCGGTATCGTTCAGGAGTCGGCGTACATCGACGTGACGGACGATAAGAAACTCGAGAACGGAGATCCGCGGTACGACTTTTTCATTGATGCCGCGAACGCCTACGACCTGATCAATCATTCGTGGTACGCGCGGATATCGCCCGATCCGTCGTTTCTTGAAACGTTCGTAGAAAAGGATTATACGCTGCGCGAGGGGCGCATGTACACTGAAAAAGACGCGGTAAACGGCACGAAATGCCTGCTTCCGGACGTTATTGCCGACTGCTGGAATGTAAAGCCCGGCGACGAAGTAACGCTGATACTGATGCAGACCGGTTTTTCTTCATTGACGGATTCGTACTGGCCGGAAACGCGAAACAAGACGGAAGCGGCTGAAAACGCAGAGGACGGACCCGAATACGGTATCGCGAATTTAAAGTGCACCGTGACCGGGATAATAGTTACGACGGCGAGGGAGATCCCCCTCATATACCTTTCGGACCTCGGCGGCATCCAGCCCGGCGACGGATTCTGCGGCTATACGCTCGGAACACTTTACCTGAAGAACGGAATAACCGGAGCTCAGCTGGAAGAGATCAGATCTTTGCTGCCGGAAGGAGCGGAGATCGCCGTATACGACCAGGGCTACTCCGTGGTCACGGAATCACTCGCGAAATTACGCGGGGACGCTTCGGGCGTTGTCGCTGCAGCGGCGATCGCTTCGCTGGCAATGCTCGTGCTTTTTGCGTTCGTGTTTGTGGGACGCCAGTCTGATTCGGTGGTGACAATGTACCTTATGGGCACGCCGGTGCGCGGTCTTGTTCTGTACGTAGTATGCGCAGCCGCAGCGGTCCTTATCCCGGCTTCGGTCGCGGGCAATATTTTTGCTTCCGTCTTCTCCGGCAGCCTCACCGGCCTCATAGATAAGTCTTTAGCCGGCACTCAGTCGGTAATGTCGCTCTACAGCAGCGCCAGCCTCGGCATCTCGATTCCGTTCACGGGGAAAATAACGATGCCTGCGTGGCCGGGGATATTGTGCGCCGTATTACTTTGCATTGCCGGCATAGCCGCGTGCCTCGTATTCCTGCATATTGCCCTCAGGCCCGTAAGCCCCGAAGCGTATACGGTCCGAAAAGAAAAGAAAGAGAAAAGCAGATCTTCCGAGCCTAAAAACGCGATGCCGCTGAAGCTCTCGGGCGCCGCGAGAAAATACATATTATTATCCATAAAGCGCGGAGGGATACGCACGCTCGCGATCCCGCTCGTAAGCGCTCTGATGGTCGTATTCATACTAGTCCCCGCGAATGCGCTCTCGTCCTACAAAAAGCAGATTGAGGAGCTCAATAACAACACGCGCATCGACTGCTACTTCACCGACTACGGCGGAAAACGGCGCTACGATCTCGTCCTGATGGATAATATGGTAGGAGTGCTGAACGAGAGCGAATATTTTGATAATTTCCACTTCTCCGCGTGTGATCCGTACGCTGTCGTATATACGCTTTCGAAGGGCGAAGGAGGAGAACAGGTGCGTACGGAATACGGCGAAAGTGTTCCGTCGGGCGGGTTCTCGTTCGACAGTTTCCTCGCGAATTTCATGAACGGGCCGAAGATGTTCTATACGGACGAATTCACGTCGGTACCGGAATTTGTCGGGAAGCAGGCGCCGGAGGTACGCTGGCTCGACGGTTACGGATATGAGTATTTCACAGAAGAAAGAAACCCGTTCCCGTATACGACCAGAGACGATCGCATTGGAACTAATATTTTTAAATGCCCCGTCGACGACAGAGAACTGAGCGTCGTTGTCCCCGAATCCTTCCTGGAGCAGTATAAAGTGGAACTCGGCGATTCCGTCGGAATGTTAGTGTCCGAAGACCTTGTCAACGAAGAATATAAAATAGTGGGTGCTTTCCACGACGTAGGAACGACGAACTTCATATATACGCGCAGGGACAACGTTCATAAAACCTTCATCATTTATTCGCAGGTGCGTCCCGGTATGCCTACCGGAGAGATGCTGGTCGTAAAGCCTCGCAATTCCAGTTCGAGCGGAAGCTTCAGGCTCACGGATACGAACCGGATAGTCGAGGCGAAAGAATGGCTGAAATTTAAAGGGTTCAGCCGCGTTCACGAGTCCGGGTTCTACAGGCTTTATCCTATTTTGGAGGATCAGGAATACTGCGAATCGCTCGAAAAACTGCAGCGGAATATAGGATACCTGGAGAAAGTACTGCCCGCGATGGCCGCGCTCGTGCTGCTGGCCGGTTTTGCCGCCGCGTATCTGCTGATGTTCAGGCGCAGGGTCGAGATCGCCACACTGCGTTCGATCGGAGAAACGTCTGCGCGCGTGTTCTTTATATTCTGCGCAGAACAGCTCTCAGAGGCCGTTCTGGGCACTTTACTGTGCGTAGCCATCTGGATAGCTGCCTTAGGAATAAACGCGAATATGTGGCTCTCAGCGGCATTTTTTGCGGGATTCTTCGTCGGTACTGTGATCTCGGCGCTGCGGATGAGCAGAAACAATCTTTTGGATGTACTTAGCGACAAGGAGTGACGGAAATGATCCTTGAACTTAAAGACGTTATATTCAGTTATAATACGCGCTGGAACCGCGTCGACGTATTAAAGGGCGTCAATGCAGGATTTGAGCGTGGTAAGGTCTACGGCATCGTGGGTAAGTCCGGCAGCGGTAAGAGCACCGTGCTTTCGCTGATGGCGGGGATAACGCTTCCGCAGAGCGGGCAGGTGCTGCTCGAAGGCGTTCCGACGTCCGAAATGGATCTCCAGGAGTACCGAAGGGATAAGGTCGCGGTCATCTATCAGAGTTTCAGGCTGCTCCCGCTGCTGACGGCGGTGGAAAACGTCATGTACCCGATGGAGCTTCGCGGCGTAAAGAGGAAAGAGGCCCAGAAGCGTGCGGAGCAGTATCTCGAAGACGTAGGCATCCCTGCGACGGCGTATTACCGTTTTCCGACGACGCTCTCGGGCGGCGAACAGCAGAGGGTGGCCATTGCCCGCGCGCTTGCCTGCGACACGCACCTGATGCTCGCGGACGAACCGACCGGAAACCTTGACGGCGAAAACAGTGAGATCATAATTGACCTACTGCGCAGACTTGCGGCCGAACGCAATTACTGCGTAATAATAGTAACGCACGACGTTGACGTCATGGATAAGCTCGACGTGGTGTACCGCATGCACGACGGAGTGCTCGTTAAACGCTGAAGGAGATACGGTCCACGTGAAAAAGAAGCAGGAAAAAACTGAAAATAAAGCCGGTCAGGCGGAGACGGCGAACGTACCTAATACGGCGAAAAAGAGCGCAGGCAGTATGATAAGCGCCGTTCTTGTATGTATGCTCGGCTCGCTGGTGGTATCGTTCGCACTTAACCAGGTGCTGAAACCTGCGGGCTTCTCTCCCGGCGGCGTGACTGGTCTGGCGGTGCTCGTAAACAAGATCACCGGCGGCCGTTTCCCTGTAGGTGTCGCGCAGATCATCATGAACGTTCCGCTGTTCATACTTGGCTATAAGACGCTCGGGAAGGAGTTCATATTCAGGTCGATCATGGGCACAGTGATGACGTCCATATTCGTTGACTCCCTCAGCTTTACGGCGAAATACTGGGTGCTGAAGACCGAGCCGATATTGGCCGCGGTATGGGGCGGCGTGCTTCTGGGCATAGGTTACGGCATTATTTTCAGGACCGGTGCGACGACGGGAGGTACCGATATTGCCGCCCGCGTGCTTCAGAAAAAGATGAATTATATGACGCTCGGCCAGCTTCTGCTGATGTTCAACGTGATATTCCTTATCGTTGTCGGTCTGGTCAATATGTCCGTGAGCGCCGCGCTTTACACCGGCATTACAGTATTTATTTCTTCTAAAGTCGTAGATCAGGTCGAAGGCGGCGTGAATTATGCGAAAGAGGTGCTGCTCGTTTCGGACAAGGCCGCGGAGATCGGTGCGGATATTATCAGCGAGCTGGGGCGCGGGGCAACGATCCTTCACGGTACCGGTGCGTATACAGGTCACGATCACCCCGTGCTGTGGGTGGTAGTTTATAACCGCCAGCTTCCTAAATTGCGTGAGATCGCCGCCCGCCACGATCCCACCGTGTTTATTGCTATTAAAGACGTGCGTGAAGCAAAAGGCCTCACCGGAGCCGGAAGGTTCTGATAAGGCCTGAAGGTGCAGGAACCGCGCGCGGCTCCGCGAACGTAAAAAACGTATAAAAACGCATTAAAGCGCAAAAATTACGTATAAAAATATTATAACCCGCTGCTGTACGTCACAGCAGTTTTTTTATTTCCTTTATATATTCGTCGTCGGTTCCGCAGCATCCGCCGATGTAGCTCACATACTCGAGCGCCGGCTTCACGTCTTCGGCAAACTGTACTGCGCTGTACGCGACTTCCGTAGAGCCGTCTTTACTCGAGATCGGTTTTCCGGCGTTGGGCTTGAACAGTACGGGCAGATCGGTTTTTTCCGCGAACTCTTTTATGATCGGCAGGGCGAGATCAGGACCGAGCGAACAGTTGAGCCCGATCGCGTCAATCCCCAGAGGCGCGAGTGTTTCGATAGTGTCTTCTACGGAATTTCCGAACATCGTTTTCCCGTTTTTTTCAAAAGTCATTGAGCAGAAAACGGGGAGCCCGTACTTTTTTGCCTCCACAGTAGCCACGCGCATCATTTCCAGATCCATGAAAGTCTGGATCAGAATGATATCCGCGCCCGCTCCCACTCCGGCGTCAAGCATTTCGTCATATATCGCCGCGCATTCTTCCTCTTCCATATCGCCGTACGGTTCGAGCAGCTGCATCAGAGGCCCGAGCGAAAGACAGAGCTTCACGCCGGTGCCTTCGAGCACTTTTTTCGCGGCTTTAACTCCGGCGGCTACGACGTCGTACGCCGTATATGAAGATGAACGCTTCACGGCGGGGCCGTTCGCTCCGAACGTGTTTGCAAGGATTATCTCGCACCCTGCGTCAACGTACCTTTTTGTCAGTTCTTCGATGAATTCGGGATGTTCGATATTGTATCTCCACACCGGGACCTTCTCTACGCCGTTTTTTTCGGCGATGCCCCACAGCGACGTTCCGACGGCGCCATCCATAAGCGTGATTTTTCTTTCCATTTCTGTGATACCTCCGATGTGACCCGCGGCGAGGCCGATTGTTTGATGCCGATGATTTGATGTCTATTATCTGCCGGCGCTTATTTGATTCTTCTGAACAGGCAGGGTATGTATTCGGGGATCGCGCCGAGGTGGCGGACAACGTAATTCGCAAGTCTCGAAGCGCGCCTGAGCGAGACGTTGACGCTCGCACCCCTTAAGTAGTTGTAGAGGAAGCACGCGGACAACGAGTCTCCGCCGCCTACCGTTGACACCACTTTTACCCTCGGCTTTGCGGATCTGAACAGCACGCCGACTTCGGCCGAGTAAGCGCATGCTCCGTCCTTATCGAGCGTCAGAAGCACGAGCTTTATGTTCGGGTATTTTTCGCATACCGCGCGGCAGAAACCTTCGTAATCAGATTTATCCGCGTCGATTCCTATCGCGTCCTGCTCGTCTCTCGACAGTTTCAGAATCGTTGTGCGGCCGAGCGCGTATTCGACGAAATCTTTTGTATAGTTCGTCTTGCGGATGTTGATGTCGAAAAAGATCTCTTTGTAATTACCTTTTTCCAGCAGCGTCATAAGAGATGCGCGGGAAGGGTATCCGGGATCTCTTACGGGCAGCGTTCCGAAATAGAGCGCGTCAGCCGAAAACTGTCCCGCGTCGCCGCTTACCGGCAACGGGATGCAGTCGTATGCGGACGGAAACGGAAGTTCGTAATCCGGCGTACCGCCGTCAAGTGTAATGAGGCTCCTGCCCGTAGGCACGCCCCTGATGCGCGCAACGTCGCTGAGGTCAACTCCGTATTCCGCGGCTTTTTTTAGTGCGGCCTCTCCGTCTTCGTCAGCTCCTACGGCGGACAACATCTTTACGTTTGCGCCCAGCCTCGCTATATGTGCAGCGAAATTGAACGCCGCACCGCCTATCTCCCTTTTATCCGGAAAGACGTCCCAAAGAATATCTCCGAAAACCTGAATCTTCATAATAAAACTCCTAAAAACTCTTTATCAATAATTTCGAGTTCGAGCGGATGTTTTAGAGAAGTTACGAGCCCGCCCGGTTCGTGCGGCAATTGTAACATAAAACGAAATGAAAGTGCAACGAGGAACTGTCTCCGATGAGTTAAGAGTTCAGAATTCAGAGTTCAGAGTTCAGAGGCGAACCGAGTGATGGCACGAATTTTGGGTCTCATGCGTTCCCTTCATTAATTCGCATTTCGGTCAAACAAAATTCTTAGCCATTCACTCGGCTTCGCAGAAGTTCAAATGAAGTTTAGGGAGTTAAGTGTTCAGAGTTAAGAGCTCAGAGTTCCACTTACCACTTGCCACTTTCAACTTGCCACTTTCAACTTACCACTTGCCACTTTCAACTTGCCACTTTCAACTTGCCACTTGCTATTTGCCCGTTCCCTGTTGTATTTTTCACTTGCATTGCCCCGAGGGGTCGTGGTATAATCTAATCTGCTGTTCTGTCCGCACGGCAAATCCGTGCCGGAATCAGGCACATTACAAAGCCAAGCAGGCGAAAGCTGATTTTGCCATATAAAGTGGAAGCTTTGAGCGAAAGAAGGTGACAGGAATGAAAGAAGGAATTCATCCTAAGTTTTTTGAGACGACCGCGAAGTGCGCATGTGGCGAAACATTCACCACGTTTTCGACGAGGAAGGACATCACGGTAGAAATTTGCTCCAAATGCCATCCTTACTACACCGGAAAGCAGAAACTCGTTGATACCGGCGGCCGCGTCGATAAGTTCAACAAGAGGTACGGCCTGTAATTCAGTTGATCCGGAAAGGCTGCGGAGATCTTCATTTCTGCGGCCCGGCAGGCCTTGCCGGGATGAAACGAACGAGGCTTGCCTTCAGGGCAAGCCTTTTTCTAAATTTGACATAATATGCTTATAAGGCGTACAGCACCGGCTGACGAAGAAAAGAAACAAAACAGAACGGAGCGGAGCTGTATTCTGCCTGAATAAGCTTACATAAAATACAAACACAAAATAAAAATCGAACGGAGTGGCTATCATGCAAGTTAAAAAGAATGACATTAAAACGAACCTCATCGGTCTGGAGATCGAATCCACACCTGAAGTAATAGAAGAAGGCCTCGAGGCAGCTTTCCGCGCTCATAAAAATGAGTTCCGCATCAACGGTTTCAGACCCGGAAAAGCACCCCGCCGCATCGTAGAGCAGGTCTACGGTAAAGAAGTGCTCTACAATGATGCAGCAGATTACGTACTTAATAAAGAATACGAAGCGGCGCTCGACGAACTCAAACTCGACGTCGTATCCTACCCCCAGAACGTAAAACTCGTAGAATTTTCTCCCGAGAAAGCAGTATTCACGCTTGAAGTTTACGTTCGTCCCGAAGTCAAACTCGGCCAGTACAGAAACATCGAAGTGACCGAAGTTGACACCGCCGTCACCGACGAAGATGTTGACGCCGAAGTAAAGAAAGAAGCAGAGAAGAACGCGCGCATGATATCCGTTGACGACAGAGCTGCGCAGGACGGAGACACCGTAAGCCTCGACTTTGAAGGATTTGTCGACGGCGTTGCGTTCGAAGGCGGAAAAGGCGAGAATTACTCGCTCAAACTCGGCTCCGGCCAGTTCATCCCCGGCTTCGAGGAACAGCTTGTTGGCGCCGAGATCGGTAAAGATATCGAGGTCAACGTAACGTTCCCCGAAGAGTATCAGGAAGCTTCCCTCGCCGGAAAGCCCGCCGTATTCAAGTGCAAGGTCAATGAGATCAAAGTTCAGGAGATTCCTGTCATCGACGACGAATTTGCTTCCGACGTGAGCGAATTCGATACGCTCGACGAATATAAGGCAGACCTGCGCAAGAAACTTGAAGAGCGCAAAGAGAAGCAGGCGAAGTCCGAGATGCGTGAAGAAGCGATGAAAAAAGCGCTCGATAACGCGGAGATCGACATTCCCGAGCCGATGATCGCTGCAGAGCAGGAAAATGAAGTCAGACGTATGGAAGAGCAGCTCAAATCGTACGGAATGAAACTGAATCAGTATCTTCAGTACATGGGCGTTGACGAAGCAGGTTACAAGGAACGCATCAGACCGCAGGCAGAGATCAACGTAAGACGCGATCTCGTTATGGACGCTATCGCCGCAGCCGAGGGCTTCGACGCTACCGAAGAAGAAGTGGATAAAGAGTTTGCCGCCGCAGCCGAATACATGAAGATGTCGCTCGAAGAAGTGAAAAAAGTGTACGGAGGCAGCAAAGAGAATATTGTCAGAGACATTAAGCGCAGGAAGGCCGCTGATCTGATCGCAGATTCCGCAGTTCCGGTTAAAAAAGCTGAAGAAGCTGCGGAGAAAAAAGACTGACGAGGAAACCGGCGGCTGATATTGCCCGCAGATCCCGCAAAGGAGGGTTTAAGATGGCATATATACCTATGGTAGTAGAACAGACGAGCCGCGGAGAGCGCTCGTACGATATTTTTTCGAGATTACTTAACGACCGGATCGTTATGCTCAGCGACGAAGTTAACGACGTGACCGCGAGCCTGGTCGTAGCACAGCTTCTGTTCCTTGAATCCGAGAATCCGGATAAGGACATCCAGCTTTACATCAACAGCCCCGGCGGTTCTGTTTCTGCCGGAATGGCTATATATGACACGATGCAGTTTGTAAAGTGCGACGTGTCAACGATCTGCGTCGGTATGGCCGCCAGCATGGGCGCCGTACTGCTCGCCGCAGGTGCTAAGGGCAAACGTTTTGCGCTGCCCAACAGCGAGATCATGATCCACCAGCCTCTCGGAGGATTCCAGGGCCAGGCTTCCGATATGCAGATCCATACCGATCATATTATTCGTACGCGCAGGAAACTGAATCAGATACTCAGCGACTGCACCGGCAAATCTATCGAAATCATCGAAAAAGATACGGACAGAGACAATTTCCTTACTGCGGAGCAGGCACTTGAGTACGGACTTATCGATAAAGTTATGACTCACAGAGCCTGAACCTGCCCCAGGGCGGAAAGGGATAAGTATGGCTAATAATAAGAAAGAAACCGTGCGCTGCTCTTTTTGCGGAAAAAGCGAGGGGCAGGTTAAACGTATTATTGCCGGCCCGGGCGTGTATATCTGCAGCGACTGCATTGACCTTTGCTGCGATATCCTTTCCGAGGATGAAACTTCGGATGAGAGGGAAGGCCTGTTCAACGAAGAACTGAAGCCCGAAGGATTGACGCTGCTCAAACCGGCGGAGATCAAGGCCGCGCTTGACGAGTACGTTATAGGGCAGGACGAGGCTAAAAAAGCGCTCGCCGTTGCCGTTTATAATCATTACAAACGTATAGTGTTTTTTGACGAGAAAAACGAGAAGGAGCTTTCCGCGAGAAAGAAAGCAAATGCCTCCGATTCAAAAGCTTCCGGTGATTCCGAAGCGGAAAATAAAACCGACGCGGGAAATGACTGCGAGATCCAGAAATCGAACGTGCTTCTCATCGGACCCACGGGCGTAGGAAAAACGTATCTTGCGCAGACAATGGCGAAGATCCTGAACGTTCCGTTCGCGATAGCCGATGCCACGACGCTCACCGAAGCCGGTTACGTCGGAGAAGACGTTGAAAATATCCTTCTGAGGCTGATCCAGGCCGCCGATTATGATATTGAACGCGCCGAGCTCGGTATAGTATTTGTTGATGAGATCGATAAGATCTCAAAGAAGAGCGACAGCCCTTCTATCACGCGCGACGTGAGCGGCGAAGGCGTGCAGCAGAGCCTTCTTAAGATACTTGAAGGTACTATCGCCTCGGTTCCTCCGCAGGGCGGAAGAAAGCACCCGCAGCAGGAATATATAAAGATCGATACCACGAACATACTTTTCATCTGTTCAGGCGCATTCGACGGACTTCCTAAAATAATCGACCGCAGGATCGGAAAAAACACTATCGGATTCTCGGGCACCGTTCACAGCCAGCAGACGCTTAACGTGGACAATCTTCTTGCGAAAGTTGAGCCTCAGGATCTGCTTAAATTCGGGCTGATCCCGGAATTTATCGGACGCGTTCCCGCGATCGTTACGCTCAATGCTCTCGATGAAGATATGCTCTGCCGAATCATGACCGAGCCTAAAAACGCCATCGTGAAACAGTATAAAAAACTGCTCGGATTCGACGGCGTGGAGCTCGAATTTGAGGATGAGGCGGTGCGTGCGATCGCGAAGATCGCGCTTGAAAGAGGTACCGGCGCAAGGGGCCTTCGTTCGATCGTGGAGAAGGCAATGCAGGAAGTTATGTTCAATATTCCGTCGCTTGAAAACGTGGGAAAATGCGTCGTTACGAAAGCTACGATCACCGAGGGCGCGGAGCCTGAGCTTTTTGATAAGAACGGTGATCCCGTAGGAGCACGCGAATCAAAGAAAGCCAAGAAAAAGGCAGTATGAGTCTTCTGACTTTGGGAATAGAATCGAGCTGTGATGAAACGTCGGCCGCGGTCGTTGCCGACGGCAGGGAAGTATTGTCCGACGTGATTGCATCTTCACTCGATTTTCATAAATTATACGGCGGAGTCGTGCCTGAAATCGCTTCCAGAAAGCACGTTGAAGTTATCGATTCGGTCATTTTTCAGGCGCTTAAAGACGCCGGAGTTAAGCCGGAAGATATAGGCGCTATCGGCGTTACGCGCGGCCCGGGACTTATAGGAGCGCTGCTCGTGGGAGTCCAGGCCGCTAAAACGCTTGCGTACGTTTGGAACAGGCCGCTCGTGCCGGTGCACCACCTTGAAGGGCATATAAGCGCGAATTATATTGAATCTCCTGAACTCGAGCCGCCGTTCACGTGCCTCGTGGTATCAGGGGGGCACAGCCATATTGTCCGCGTTTCAGATTACGGTAAGTTCCGCATCATCGGCCGCACGCGCGACGACGCAGCAGGCGAAGCGTTCGATAAGATCGCACGCGCGCTCGGACTCGGATATCCGGGGGGACCGGTAATTGACCGGACGGCGGCGGACGGAGATCCGCACGCGATTCGTTTCCCCGAAACGACTTTTCCGGACAGCCTCGATTTCAGCTTCAGCGGCATAAAAACTGCCGTACTGAATTATTTAAACAATACGCGCGCAAAAGGCGGCGAGATCAATATCCCGGACGTTTGCGCTTCTTTTCAGTATTCAGTTACAGACGTGCTGAGCGAGCATCTGATGGAGGCGGCGGAACTGACGGGCGATAAAAATATTGCCCTGGCAGGCGGAGTCGCGGCAAATTCAGCGCTCAAAGCACAGGTCAGAAAAAAAGCAGAGTCAAGGGGCCTTCGCGTTTTTTGCCCTAAACCTCTGCTTTGTACGGACAACGGCGCTATGATTGCTTCCGCCGCGTTCTATGCCTCTAAAAACGGCAGATCTGCCGGCTCCGACCTCAACGCTGTTGCAAACTGGAATCTGGAAAATCTTTGATCAGAAAGCCCGTCGCTCAGTTTTTCCTCTCCCGGCCGAAATCCCAGAAAAGCATATTGCCCGTTTCCTTTATGGGCACGATCACCGCCAGCGTCTTGCGCTTATCGGAAGCGTTGTTCGGAGAATGGATAGAAAGGAACAAGCCGTTTGCGTCGCGGAAAAGCATGCCGTGGCCGCCGTCGAAACTGCCCGCAAATCTGTTTGAATAGAGCTGATAATCAAGCTGCTGCCATTTGCCGTCGATCTTACCGTTGGAGGATCTGGCGATGCCCACGGCGTAGCCTGCCTCGTCGAAATTAGACCAGATCATAAGCAGGTCGCCGCCTCTCGTCCTGTAAAGCCACGGACCGTCGGTGATCGTTCCGGTCGCCCACTTCGCTTCAGTAGCGGAAAAAATGTCTTTGGGCTCAGATATAAACTTTTTAAGGTCTGGAGACAATTTTGCGATCGACATACGGCCGATATTGTCCGGCGTCCCGGTCCATTCATGCACGAAAACCATCCACGGCTGGCCGGAATCGTCAACGTACAGCGTGCCGTCGATGCAGTCCCAGTCCGAAGGAGTTACGTGCCCGTCAGACCACATCTCAAACGGGCCTTCTGGTGTTTCGGAACGGTATATCACGCAGCCCCTGTGGTCATTATCGACCTTGTGATACGTCGTAAACATATAATACGCACCGTCGTACTTATGCACCTCAGGCGCCCAGTACTGGCTGTCGGAATCCGCCGGCTTCTCAGTAACGCACGGAAAAGGCCCTTCCCAGGGTCCCTGGAGCGTTCCGGAAGAATTCTTGAAGAATTTCCAGCCGGTGCCGTACATATAATACACGCCGTTCTCGAGCAGTATGCAAGGATCTCTTAAAGAAACGTCAGTCGTAATGATCAGCTCGTCCGCGCTGACGCTGCCTCTCACATCCGTACCGGCAGGAATTGAGAATTCACCGCCTGGAGAATCAATGCCTGTCATACAATGATCGAGAAGCACGTCTATTACCGCGCGCCTCGCAAGACCGCCGTTAAACGCTACCGAAACGACTATACGGTCTCCGCCAGTCTCGGTCACTTTAACAGCGTACTCGTTTTTGTTAAGAGAATTCATAAGAGAAGCGCATTCGGGAACGTCATTCGACCCGAAGGCGAGGATATATTTACCGAATTTTTCAGGTTTATCAGACGGTGCGCGCTTTATTTTTGCGTGAAGTTTATTCTCAACTGCAGTTACAAACGCTTCTGCGTCAGAGATCGTATCAAAAGAAGCGTACATATCGGTCACAAGAGTAAACGGAGAGCGGCAATTAAGCTCGGCAATCATAATATTTTCCCCCTTTTTCGGAGCGTTTGTCTTTGTGCAGCCCGAAAAGAAGCCTGCTGCAATTGCGATCAAAACAGTCAGGGCAAGTGCAAACGCCGCCCGAACATAAAAATGTTTCACCTGTTGCAGATTCCGGTTATCAGGCATGATAATCTCCTCCTAACGTCCTCCTAACGTCCTCCTAACGGATATGATGGAATCAGGCCGTAAAATATATACTGGAATATAGAAAAACAGATCCGGCCTGTTCAATTAAAGAACTCGTCGTAAAGCGCCTTCACAGCAGGCTTAGCGTCGTTGCCATCCACGCCGAACATGATGCTTACCTCGCTCGAACCCTGGTTGATCATATTGATATTGATACCGGAACGGTTGAACGCCTCTGTGGCTCTCGCAGCGATACCGACGGACTTGGTCATGCCGCGGCCGACAAGCATCACGATCGCCTGATTATGCACCACGTGCACGGAATTCACGCCCAGAGTTCCGTAGATGCGGCTGACAACGCGCTCGAGCTTATCCTCGGGGCAGTTTGCCTCGCGTATGATTATCGAAATGCTGTCGATACCGGAAGGCGTATGTTCGTACGAGATGCCCTCTTCCTCGAGGATCTGAAGCAATCTGCGACCGAAACCGATCTCGCGGTTCATCATGTATTTGTAAACGTGGATCGTCATAAAGCCCTTGTCCGCCGCGATACCCACGACAGGGAACGTAGACTTAGGCGCCTTATTATCGGCGACAATAAACGTGCCGGGAGCGTCCGGATTGTTGGTGTTGCGGATATTGACCGGGATGCCGAGGCTGTAGACGGGGGCAAGCGCTTCTTCGTGCAGTACGCTGAATCCGCCGTATGAAAGCTCCCGCATTTCCTCGTACGTGAACAGCGGGATGGGGAAGGGATTATCGACGATATGCGGGTTCGCCGCGTACACGAAATCCACGTCGGTGAAGTTTTCGTACACGTCCGCATCGAGCGCCGCGGCTAAAATCCCGCCCGTGACGTCCGAACCGCCGCGCGAGAACGTTACCACGTCTCCGTCTTCGGAATAACCGAAAAAGCCGGGGAAAACGACGATCTCTTCCATATCGTTTAGCTTTTTAAGCAGTTCGTACGATTTGGGCAGCACCTGCGCGTTTCCGAATTCCTCCGTTAAAAACAACCCGGCGTCCTTCGGATTAACGTATTTCGCATTGTGATTGCGGCTCTGAAGGTACGCCGCCATAAGCTTCGCGGAATTATCCTCGCCCGCGGCCTTCATCGAATCCAGGAACTTCAGCCAGTTTCCGTTTTTATGATCGATGCGGGAGGTAAGATCGTCCCTGATCGTGTTAATGATCGCGTTCCCGAGTTTCAGATCTTTCGCGATCGATTCATAGCGTGAAACTACCGCTTCGATCCCCGCATTTACGTCTCCGCCTTCCCACGCTTTTTTAGCGAGGTCGATCAGCAGATCGGTAACCTTCGTATCGTTCTCGCCGCGTTTTCCCGGTGCGGAAACGACCACTACGCGCCGCTCGGGATCGGACAGCACGATATTTGCAACTTTTTTAAACTGCTTTGCGTCAGCCATCGAGCTTCCGCCAAATTTAATTACTTTCATATCAGTCAGGCATCCTCTCAGTTACGCGCTTTCACAGAAGCGCTTTTCAGTCGGAAAATACAGATCACGCGCCCGTCAGTCAAGCACTTTCAGGATCAGTTTAAGCGTTGCCCCCAGCGGATTCAGTCCCGGGACTTTCGCTTCGAGCTCCTCAGGCGTGCAGGCGGGGGTGATAACGCCGCCCGTGACGTCGACGTCGATGTCTTCCCACGGGTCTTTTTCAACCTTCGAATACAGGCACAGAGTATCGTCCCCGAACAGATCGATCAGCGCGCCGGCCGGAACGGGGCGAAGCGACGTGAAACGAATATAATATCTCGCGGGGCGCTCATCACGCGCGATCTCCGCTTCTTTATCAACAAATTCAGGCAGCGACGCGACCGCAGGTGCTTCCAGGAGCTCCACTATATCGCCGACAACAGCGCTGGCGGTAGCTTCCTTGCCCGCGCCCTGACCGTAGAACAGCGAATCACCCGTATAATTTCCCTTCGTCAATATCGCGTTGTACACCGAATTAACGTCCGACAGCAAATGTCCGCGCGGGACAAGCTTCGGTTCGACGCTTATGAATACTTTTCCGCCTTCAAAACGGCTGCCGGCAATAAGTTTGATGGCAAAACCGGCCTTGTCCGCCAGTTCGTGATCCACCAGCGCCACGTCTCTGATGCCGCGGCACGGTACCTTCCGGTAATCGACGAATCCGCCGTACGCTATTGAGGACAGGATCGCTATCTTTCTCGCCGCGTCGAATCCGTCCACGTCCGCCGTGGGATCAGCTTCAGCGTAGCCTTTTCTCTGCGCTCTGGCCAGCATCTCGTCGAACGACGCGTGCCTGCGGAACATACCGGTGAGCATATAGTTCGTCGTACCGTTCAGGATACCCTGGATCTCGGTAATGTCATTTGCGTAGAGGCAGATGTTCAGCGGCCTGATGATCGGGATCCCGCCTCCGACGCTCGCCTCGTACATAAATCTGTGATTCTTCGAAAACGCCAAACGTTCAAGCTCCGGCCCGTGCGCCGCGACAACGGCTTTGTTCGAAGTCACGACGTGTTTTCCGGCCTTGAGCGCTTTAAAGCAGTAATCCGCCGCCAGATCCAGCCCGCCGATGGTTATGACCACTACCTCGGTCTCGTGGTCGGACAATATCGTTTCCAGGCTGTCCGTCTTATACGGCTCGTACGGAGTGCCTTTAAGGTCGCGTATGTCAAGTACGTACGCAAGACCGACTTCTCTGGCAAATCTTCTGCTTAATTTTTCGCGCTGGTGGATAAGAGCGTCGCACACGCCCGAACCAACTACTCCGCAGCCGCAAACTGCAATTTTATACATAAAACTTCATATCCTTTCTCATTTAGCGCATTGAGCTTCGCGCCGAAGGAACGAGAGTACTTCGTCTTCCATCTTATCTTTATCGCACACTCCCGTGTGGAGCAGCGGCTTCTTATTAAGGCCCTGAAGGGGAGCCGGTATCGGACATCCTGTAGTCTCCGAAAGCAGCGTAAGAAGCGTAAATTCACTAATATTATCCGTATCCGGAACCGCACCGTCAGGCAAACTCCCGGGGCTGCCGGCGGAACTGAAGACCGCTTCTGCCACGCTGCGGTTAAACTTGAACGGACTTGCGGTGGAAACTGCTATCGCAGGTGTGAGATCACCGCTCGAAATGACGTATTTATCGTAAACGTTAAGGCCGACGGCGGTATGCGGGTCAACGAGATAGCGGTACTGCTTCCAGTAATCTGAAATAGTTGCCCTCGTCTCATCTTCGCCAGCCTTGTCCGCCCAGAACAGGCTCCTGATGCCTGAAAGAACGGCGCGGTCAACGTTATATGATCCGTTTGTCCGAAGGTCCATCATCAGTTTCGCCGTGGTCTTCTCATCTTCGCCGGACATGTCGTAGATAAGGCGTTCGAGATTCGACGAAATGAGTATGTCCATGGCGGGGGAGATCGTAACTTTGAATTCGCGGTTCGCGTTATAGTATCCGGTATTGATAAAATCTGCCACGACCGAATTCGAATTCGCGGCGCAGATCAGGCGACCGACGGGAAGACCGTTTTTATACGCGTAGTAGGCGGCAAGGATATCACCGAAATTGCCCGTGGGGACAATGAAATTTACCGGCGCTCCGAGGTTTATGCTTTCCGAACGCACGAGCGAGAAGTATGCGTGAAAATAATAGACGATCTGAGGCAGCAGGCGACCGAAGTTGATCGAATTAGCACTCGAAAGCTGCCAGCCCTCGCGCAGAATGGCGTCGCGGAAAGTATCGTCGCCGAATATGCGCTTCACACCCGTCTGGGCATCGTCGAAATTTCCGCGGACGGCAACGACGCGGATGTTTCCGCCTTCCTGCGTCTGCATCTGCCTGCGCTGCATCTCGCTCACGCCGTTTTCGGGGAAGAAAACCATTATATCTATGCCGGGAGCGTCTTTGAAACCTTCCATTGCCGCCTTCCCGGTGTCACCGCTCGTGGCTGTCAGGATAGCAATTTTAGTGTCGGAATTGCGGAGTTGATTACCGCATTCGGCTCCTTGCGCATCTGTACCTGCGGAAACAGCCTCCGTTCTGTGCCTTTTTTTCAGCGCGACGGACATAAATGCCGGAAGCGCCTGGAGCGCCATATCCTTAAACGCCGCGGTAGGACCGTGCCACAGTTCCATAACGCTGAGATTCCGGCTGAGCTGTCTGACCGGTGCGGGATCTTCCGCGTCAAACCTGCTTCCGCTTCCGTACGCGCGGTCAACGCAATATTCTATTTCGGCGTCGGTGAAGTCTCCGGCGTAGCGTTTGAATATTTGCGCGGCCAACGTTTTATAGTCCATTTCGCACATCTCGGCAAGCTCGAGTGAATCGAATCTCACGTCCTGCTCAGGCACGAACAGTCCTCCGTCGGGGGCAATGCCCTTAAGCACCGCCTCCGAGAAGCTTATTCCTTTTGCCGCGCCTCTCGTGCTTTTATACGTCATAAAAATCTGTTCCTTTCGTTCGGATGAACGCTGCTAAGCGCCCTCGGCCTTTCCCGGAGCGTTAACTATATTATAGTATATTATTTTGAAGTTTTTTTCAAGTGAGATGAGGCGATTTGTGTGCTATTTATGTGCTATTTATCCGATGCCGCCTGCGGACGAATCGATCACGTTGACCTTCACCGTAAACGAGCTTGAACTATCGGGACCGTTGATCGTCACAGTCACGTCAACGCTGCCTGCCGCGAGCGCAGAAACGACGCCACGTTCATTGACGTCAATGACGCCGGGCTCCGACACAGTGTACGTAATCGGAAACCGCTTCTGATCGTAAGCCTCACTGCCGTTAAAAGCATCGCCCCAGGTATTGTCCGTAAACCTGACGTAACCGCGCAGCTGAGGAGTGTGTCTATCTGCCAGATCGATCGTATATTCTTCGATCACTGGCCGGAATTCTGCTATCTGCTTGTTAAAATAGCCGTGGATCTCGTCATAATCCTTCCGTACGTATACTTTAAATTCAAAACGTAACCCTTTATAAGTGGCGGTAACGGTCGTAATTCCCTGCTTTCCCTTAACGTACATTTTACTCCCTTTAAAGCGGATAAGAGACTTATCGTAACCGGAGAAACGTATGTTTCTCGTGTCCTTTATCTCGTGCGACCTGAGCGCGTTGTCGAGCCAGACCATCGTTACCGTGTTTCCGTCGGCATATTCAGGAAATTCCAGAAGGCGAGGAGAGCAGGCGATGCCTATTATATTATCCATATCTCCGGCTGCGGCAAAATAATCGTCGCAGAGCACACCGGCCTCATTTTGTGCAGAAGCGAGTACTTCGTCGGCAGAACCGTTGTAAAGCTCCAGAGAAATACGCTGAACGGCGGTGGCCCACTTGCCCCAGTTCCCTTCAGCGCCGTTTGAAAATGCGTATCCGACGAACAGGTCGTCGATCAGCCTGATGTGGCCGTCCGGGCGGTGTGCGATGCCCATGTTATGGCAGAAAGTGTAAAGCCCGTTCTTGAAAAGGCAGGTCTGAGTGAAATTGACGCCGTCCTCCGACTCGAAGATCGCGATCCCGCTGTTTGCGGAGAAACGCCGCTCCGTGGAAAAGGCAAGGAACTTGCCCGCTTCTTCGAGATAGACCACGTCGCTCGAATCCTGAGAGTTTCTCCTCGCGTAGCACGTACCGGCGTACTCGAGCCTTGCCGGCCAGTCGTCTTCCGTGTCGGTAACGGAAACTTTCGTAAAGCTGCCTTCGGAGCACGACCACGAGTAATATACGTACAGTTTTCCGCGGGCGATAACGAAGCTCGGCTCTCCTGCACCGTACTTCAAATCATATTCGTTATAATAAACGATCGGAGCCGGATCGCCGCCCCAGCCGCTGCCGTTCCATTTTTCGTAAGGTCCGTCGGGCCTTCTTGAGCGGGCAACGTACACGTTGTTGTTTACTCCGCCGTTCGCGCTTTCTATCGTCGACGTGTATCCGAGGTAGTACCAGCCGCCGAAGTAAATCACTCCCGGATCGCAGCATGAGTATTTGTCCATCGAATCCGCGTTCGGCGTCAGAACGACCTTTTCGGGGCCCCATTCAACACCGTCTTCCGAATGGCGGTACGTGATCCAGTCCCATTCTCCGCCGTATCCCGGAGTAGAAAACCACCCGTCACACGACCCGTCGGCGTAATAAATGATCGAAGGTCCGTAGCGGTAGCCTGACAATTCTTCGGGCGGCGCGTATATTATCCTGGGATTACCTGATGCGGCGGCTTTTACGTGCGTATCGGGGTCGGGGTCAATATACCCGAGCGAGTCGGTAAAGAGCGCAGGTGCTTTGATCGTGTCGCATCCGTAAAGCAGCGCGGGGGTCAATATAAATGCGGCGAGCAGTGCCGCGATTATTATTCGTTTCATTTTGATCACCTGGATACGGTTGGATGATTTTCCGGCAATGTCAGGATGCGCCGGTTCGGTGTTAGCCCGGCTAATAATATAATATATGCCCGCAGTTTGCAAGGGCAACCGACAGAGGTCAATCTTGGCACACAAATCGGTAAATTCGGGTTTTGTGTGCCAGCCGGGCGCTGTCTCTCACTCAGGCGATGGTCAATTTTGGCACACAAATCGGCAAATTCGGGTTTTGTGTGCCAGGCCGGCTCTGCCTCCGGGAATTTTAGAAGGAAAAAATGAGAAATTTTTGGCACACAAATCGCCCAAATTGGAGATCGTATGCCACTCCTCCTCTATCCCCTCAAAAAAATGAAAAAATTTTGGCACACAAATTGCCCA
>JAEEGL011424978.1_pt1 | contig 24379 bp, 30 predicted proteins | sample 9134231 | NCBI WGS metagenome assembly JAEEGL01 (sample SAMN16246548, study PRJNA631951) | gut metagenome | biome: gut microbiome; feature: rumen; material: fiber-attached | host: Bos | place: Iran: Karaj | collected 2018-10
AAGGTTTCTAAGGGAAGCGGGGAAATACACACGAGAATGTGGCAGGAAATTCTTCGCAAACAATTAAAAGTTACGCAGGAATATTTCAACAGCAAAATCTAACTCATTCTTGCTTTTCTATTTATATGTATATATACTTTTTAAAGGATTTACGATTGGAGGATTATTAAAATGTACAAAACAATGATCGAACAGCTTAAAAGCCTTACAGAAGGCGAGGACGACATCATCTCAAACCTTTCAAATGCGTCCGCACTTATAAATGAGACCCTTCCTGACCTTAACTGGGCAGGTTTCTACCTTATGAAAGATGGCAGACTTCAGCTTGGGCCTTTCCAGGGAAAGACTGCATGCCTTCGTATCCCTCTTGGAAAGGGCGTTTGCGGAACTGCAGCCGCTAAAGATGAAACACAGCTTGTAAAAGATGTGCATGAGTTCCCGGGCCACATTGCCTGCGATTCTGCTTCAAATTCAGAGATCGTTGTCCCTATGCATAAAGACGGAAAAGTGTTTGGTGTACTTGATATCGACAGCCCGAGTCTTAACAGATTTACAGAAGAGGACAAAACCGGTCTTGAAGAATTTGTAAAGATCCTTGAAGCAACTTTTTAACGCAGTGGCAGATTGCTAATATCACTTAGGCGGAGATAAACATGAAATTTGTAATACAAAGAGTAACAAACGCAAGCGTTGAGGTTGATGGAAATGTAGTCGGAAAGACTGAAAAAGGCTTCCTTGTACTTCTTGGCGCCTGCAACAGTGACACAAAAGAAATAGCAGACAAGATGGTTAAAAAACTGGTTGGTCTTCGCATATTTGACGATGAAAACGGCAAGACCAATCTTTCAATAAATGATGTAGGTGGACAGATGCTTGTGGTTTCCCAGTTTACGCTTTATGCTGACTGTTCCCATGGAAACAGACCTTCATTTATAAATGCCGGTGACCCTGCCCATGCAAATGAGCTTTACGAATATGTGGTAAATGAGCTCCGTGAAACATATGGCATTCACACAGAAACCGGTATATTCGGGGCAGAGATGAAGGTTAGCCTCCTTAACGACGGCCCATTTACCATACTTCTTGATTCAGATGAGATATTCTCGAAAGGAAAATAGCATGCCTGAAGAAACACCGCACAAAAGACGAGTGCACTACTCCGGAAAATATCCGAAGAAGTTTGAAGAAAAGTATAAAGAGAAAGACCCTGAAAAGTATGCAGATACCGTGGCGCATGTTATAAGCAAGGGTAGCACCCCTGCGGGAATGCATATCTCAATCATGGTAAACGAGATACTGGATTTCCTTAAGATTCAGCCGGGACAGCGTGGCCTTGATGCAACTCTCGGCTACGGCGGTCATACCCGCAAGATGCTTGAATGCCTTAATGGAAACGGACATCTTGTAGGCCTTGACGTAGACCCAATCGAATCGGAAAAGACTGTTAAAAGACTTCGCGATGCAGGTTTTGGCGAGGATATTTTCGAGTTTGAGCTTATCAATTTTGCTGAGATTGACAAAGTGGCTGAAAAACACGGCAATTTTGACTTTATCTTAGCAGATCTTGGCGTTTCTTCCATGCAGATAGACGACCCGTCCCGAGGCTTTTCCTATAAAACAGACGGACCACTTGATCTTAGATTAAATCCCCTTAAGGGAGAAAGCGCAGCGCAGCGCCTACGCAGTATTACTAAAGAAGAATTTGTCGGAATGCTTATCGAAAACTCAGATGAGCCTTACGCTGAGGAAATAGCAGATAAGGTATTCTTCCGTATGAAAAACGGTGCTCCTATGGAAACTACGACGGAGCTTCGCGAGGCTATTGAAGCCGCTCTTGTAAGACTTCCAAAAGATGAACGAGATGAAGCCATAAAGAAGTCGTGCGCAAGAACATTTCAGGCCCTTCGCATAGACGTAAACAGCGAATTTGAGGTACTTTACAGTTTTCTTGAAAAGCTCCCTACTGTATTAAATCCCGGCGGCAGAGCAGCCATACTTACCTTCCACTCAGGTGAAGACAGACTGGTTAAGAAATCTTTTAAAGATCTTAAAAAAGCAGGTATTTACAGCGATGTAAGTGATGATGTCATTCGCCCTTCCTCAGAAGAATGCCGCATCAATCCTCGGGCAAAGTCGACTAAAATGAGATGGGCGATAATGAAATAATACGGACTCAAGTCTCGTGCTTGAAAAAATAAGGAGTATCCATTCGAGGGCACTCGACTACAAAACACGTAAGCTCATGCTTTGCATTCGCTAAATGTTTTGCATGCGTCGCACGTAAGATGCCGCAATGCGCCATCTAAGTGCTCATTGCGAGGTCTTCGAGCCCGCTTGCGGGCTCTTCATCAGCCTCCAGCTGAAAAATAAAAAAGAGAGTATGCTTTGCATACTCTCTTTTTTATTTTCGAGCACGAGACGGGATTCGAACCCGCGACCCTCGCCTTGGCAAGGCGATACTCCACCACTGAGCCACTCGTGCAATTATTAAGTTGGCACTGTAAAGTGCAGTGCCCAGAATCGGAATCGAACCAATGACACGAGGATTTTCAGTCCTCTGCTCTACCATCTGAGCTATCTGGGCGAAAGATGAGTTGAATGGGAATTCTTAGTTGGATGACATAAATGCAAACATGAAAGCTTGCTTTCAAATGTTTGTATTTAATGGCAGACAACCGGAGGCTCGCATTTGCGAGGCTACGGACATCGGACAGATCTTTGATCTGGACGATGGGCTAAGAATTACTCCACGGGAATGATGCTACGGACATCGGACAAATCTCTGATTTGGACGATGGGCCTTTAATTCTTCCCTCTCTCTTTGGGTTGGGCTGTCATAACGACATCCCCAATTCTACACAACTACGCGGCATTTGTCAAGTGATTTCTTCAACGTTTTCTCATCACGGTCATCATTTTTCCAAGAAACTCAAATTCACGTCTTCTTGCCTAAGTGAAGCTTTTTCTCTCCCTTAGGCATGCTTTATGCTTCATCTTTGGCTCTGCCTCCGGCAATCCTTGACTAAGTGAAGCTTTTTTGTTCCCTTAGGCATGCTTTATGCTTCATCTTAGGCTCTATCCTCCGGCAATCCTTGACTAAGTAAAGCTTTTTCTCTCCCTTAGGCATGCTTTATGCTTCATCTTAGGATCTGCCTGCGATAATCCTTGCCTAAGTAAAGCTTTTTTGCTCACTTAGGCATGTTTTATGCTTCATCTTTGGCTCTTCCCTCTGTCAGTCCTTGACTAATTGAAGCTTTTTTGCCCCCTTAGGCATGCTTTATGCTTCATCTTTGGCTCTTCCCTCCGATATTCCTTGACTAAGTGAAGCTTTTTCTCTCCCTTAGGCAAGAATCCCCAAAATCAGAGGGCTTCCCAAGCCAAAGAGAAGCAAAAAAGCCAACAAAAGCCGCCAAAGTCCACAGCCCCCATCAAAGCCCAAAAAACCCGCGAAACACCTGTTTCGCGGGCCTTCGATTAATTCTTTCTTCCTTCCGCAAGCTCAATTCTGATAAGTGACTTACGAAGTGCAAGCTCTGCTCTTGCTACGTTGATGCCGGACTCGTGGCTCTTAAGGCGACGCTCGGCACGGATCTGTGCTTCCTTCGCTCTATTAAGGTCGATCTCTTCCGGCCACTCGCAGCTCTCTGATAAAACCACAACTTTATCTTGCAAGATCTCGATAAAGCCGTCGTGAACAGCGGCCTGTCTGCTCTCCTCACCGTTTTTGATATTGGCTATACAAGGCTTTATCATAGCGGTAAGAGGAATGTGACCCTTAAGGATACCGATCTCACCCTCTGTGGTGGTGATCTCCAGCATACTTGCCGGTCCCTCGTAGAAAATCCTATCAGGAGAAACTATCTCCAGATGGAAAGATTTGTCATCTGCCATTTGATCTCCTTCCGGTTACTTAACCTTAGCAAGTACGTCATCAATACTACCGCAGTTAAGGAAATAACTCTCCGGTATATTGTCGTGCTTTCCTTCAAGGATCTCGGCAAAACCTCTGATCGTCTCGCTTACGCGAACAAACTTACCTTCAATACCGGTAAACTGCTCTGCAACGTGGAAAGGCTGAGAAAGGAATCTCTGAACCTTTCTTGCTCTTGAAACAAGAAGCTTATCGTCTTCAGAAAGCTCGTCCATACCAAGAATAGCGATGATATCCTGGAGCTCTTTATATCTCTGAAGAATTTCCTGTACGCCTCTGGCTACTCTGTAGTGCTCCTCACCAACGACTCTCGGATCAAGGATACGAGAAGTTGACTCAAGAGGATCAACTGCAGGGTAGATACCGAGCTCAACGATAGAACGTGAAAGAACGGTGGTTGCATCAAGGTGTGCGAATGTAGTTGCAGGAGCCGGGTCGGTAAGGTCATCGGCAGGAACGTATACGGCCTGAACCGATGTAATAGAACCCTTCTTTGTAGATGTGATACGCTCCTGAAGAGCACCCATCTCTGTCTGAAGAGTAGGCTGGTAACCAACGGCTGAAGGCATACGTCCAAGAAGTGCCGAAACCTCTGAACCTGCCTGTGTAAATCTGAAGATGTTATCAATGAAGAGAAGTACGTCTTTTCCGGCCTTGTCTCTGAAGTGCTCAGCCATAGTAAGACCTGTAAGACCAACTCTCATACGTGCTCCAGGTGGCTCGTTCATCTGACCGAATACCATGGTGGTCTTATTGATAACTCCTGACTCTATCATCTCGTAGTAAAGGTCGTTACCCTCACGGGTACGCTCGCCAACGCCGGTAAATACCGAGTATCCGCCGTGCTCTGTAGCGATATTGGTAATAAGCTCCTGAATAAGGACTGTTTTACCAACGCCCGCACCACCGAAAAGACCGATCTTACCACCCTTCTGATAAGGGCAAAGGAGGTCGACTACCTTGATACCTGTCTCAAGGATCTCGGTAGAAGTACTCTGCTCCTCGAAAGAAGGAGCTTTTCTGTGGATAGGATTGTATTCAACGCCCTCAGGCGCCGGTTTGTTATCGATAGGCTGTCCAAGTACATTAAACATACGGCCAAGAGTAGCTTCACCTACAGGAACGGTAATAGGACCGCCTGTAGCCTCTGCGTCCATACCACGAACAAGTCCGTCGGTAGGTCCCATGGCTATACAGCGGACGGTATCGTCACCAAGATGCTGAGCAACCTCAACCACAAGCTCTTCACCTGAAGTTCTTGTGATCTTAATGGCCTCGTTGATCTCAGGGAGATGTCCGTCAGGGAATTTAATATCAAGGACTGCACCAATAATCTGGGTTATCCTTCCCATATTTCTTTCCGCCATTTATTCTTCCTCACTTATTTCTGCCATATAGGCTTGTATTGACTAATTGATCGCGCTGGCACCGGCAATGATCTCAGTAAGTTCCTGAGTGATCGCGCCCTGTCTAGCACGGTTGTACTTAAGTTCGAGATCGCTGATCATGTCTTCCGCATTGCTTGTTGCAGAATCCATAGCCTGCATACGGGCTCCGTTCTCGCTGGCTACCGAAGTAATGAAAGCGCCGTAAATGAGGCTGTTTACATACTTTGGTACGATAAGGCTGATAGCCTCATCTGCAGCAGGCTCGTAGTTCATGAGAGTGATGGCATCGTAAACATTTACTTCTTTTTTGTCCTTCACCGTCTCATGTTCAAGATCTATAGGAAGAAGCTTTTGCAGTGTAGGGATATGGCTTACGGTATTCTTAAAGACAGTGTATGCAAGGTAGATCTCGCGGATCTTACCTGCTTCAAAGTCTTCCATAAGCTGCTTTCCTATCTCTACGGCATCTGAAAACATCGGCTCGTTCATTACCTCAGAGTAATCCTGCGCGATCTCATAACCGCGTCTTGCCAGTGTTTCCTTTGCCTTTCTTCCCACAGCATAGATAACTGTGTCTTTCGGATCAAAATCTCCGCCCGTAATAAGCTTAACTATGTTGGAGTTGTAACCGCCTGCAAGACCTCTGTTGGAAGAAACAACCACAACTGCTCTCTTTCCGGTCTTGCCGCCTCGAAGCATAGGATGATCAATATTTCCCGACTTTATAAGGATTGAACAAACGGCTTCATACATCTTTTTAAAGTAAGGCGCCGACTTCTCCGCACGTTCCTTGGCTTTCTGAAGCTTAACCGTAGCAACAAGCTTCATAGCCTTGGTAATCTGGCCCGTACTGGAGACGCTCTCTTTACGCCTCTTTATGTCTCTCATTGAAGCCAATACCTGTCATCCTCCCTTCTTAGCCGCGGAACTCCTTCTTAAACTCCGTGATAGCCTTTACAAGAAGCTCTTCGGTCTTCTCGTCAAGAGTCTTGTTTTCACGGATAGTCTTTGGAAGTTCAGCATATTTTGTATCAATAAATTCAAATAATTCGCTCTCAAACCTAAGAACGTTTTCAACCTCAACATCAAGAAGATATTTTCTTGTGGCAGCATAGATAATGATTACCTGATACTCTACAGGCATCGGCTTATACTGTGGCTGCTTTAAGATCTCCTTGATACGAGCACCCTGAGCAAGCTTTTCTTTTGTATCTGCATCAAGATCTGAACCGAACTGAGCAAATGCTGCAAGCTCTCTGTACTGAGCAAGGTCGATACGGATAGGTCCTGCGATCTTTTTCATAGCCTTGATCTGTGCGGCACCACCAACTCGTGATACTGAAAGACCTGCGTTAACAGCCGGTCTGAAACCGGAGTTAAACATCTCGGTCTCAAGGTAGATCTGGCCATCTGTGATCGAAATAACGTTAGTAGGAATATACGCCGAAACGTCGCCTGCCTGTGTCTCAATAATTGGGAGAGCTGTAAGTGAACCACCGCCAAGCTCGTCTGAAAGCTTAGCTGCTCTCTCAAGAAGTCTTGAGTGAAGGTAGAAAACGTCGCCCGGGTATGCCTCACGTCCAGGTGGACGCTTAAGGAGCAAGGAGAGTGTACGGTAAGCGGTAGCATGCTTACTTAAGTCATCGTAAATAACGAGAACATCTTTACCGTTCTCCATCCACTCTTCTCCGATAGCACATCCGCTGTACGGAGCGATATACTGCAGCGGAGCAAGCTCACTTGCTGTAGCTGCAACAACGGTTGTATAGTCCATAGCGCCGTACTCTGTAAGAGTCTTAACAATGGTAGCAACCGTAGAAGCCTTCTGGCCGATAGCAACGTAAATACAGTTTACGCCCTGACCCTTTTGATTGATAATGGTATCGATAGCGATAGCAGTCTTACCTGTCTGTCTGTCGCCGATGATAAGCTCACGCTGTCCACGTCCGATAGGAACCATGGAGTCGATAGCCTTGATACCTGTCTGAAGAGGTGTATCAACTGATTTTCTCTTGATAACGCCCGGTGCAACTCTCTCGATCTGACGGTACTTATCTGTAGCGATAGGTCCCTTGCCATCTATAGGCTGTCCAAGTGAGTTAACAACTCTTCCAAGGAGAGCGTCGCCAACAGGAACCTCAACAACTCGTCCTGTAGTCTTAACGGTATCTCCCTCATTTATGTTCTTGTTGTCACCAAGAAGAACGACACCAACGTTGTCTTCCTCAAGGTTGAGCACCATACCAAAAATATCGCCGGGGAACTCCAAAAGCTCACCCTGCATAGCCTTCTCAAGGCCATGTACTCTGGCAATACCGTCGGCAACCTGTATAACGGTACCCACGTCTGATACTTCAAGTTTGGTGCTGTAATTCTTAATCTGTTCTTTAATAACGGAACTGATCTCTTCCGGTTTTAAATTCATTGGATTATGCACCTTCTTTCTATGCGGATAAATTCTTCGCCATCATAGCGATCTTTTCTCGAACACTTCCATCTACGACTCTGTCGCCGATACGGATAACGAAGCCTCCGATAAGAGCAGGATCGACCACATACTCGATCTCAAAAGACTTGTAATCGGTAGTGGCAAGAAGTTTAGCTTCGATACGCTTCTTCTGCTCGTCGGTAACAGGAAGTGCAGATGATACCTTTGCTGTTCCGATACCCTTATATTCCTTGACTAAGGAAATAAAATAATCAAAAATCTCTTCAAAGGCACCGTTTCGATTCTTCTGGGTTACTATGATAAGAAATCCGAGTACATCATCCGACACTTTTCCTTTGAATATATTCTCTATGACGGTGATCTTTTCTTCACGGCTGATCTTAGGATGAGCAAGAAGCTTTGTAAGGTCTTCGTTTGAAGCAAACACTGCTTTAAGCTCAACTATCTCTCCGTAAATGGCGTCGATGGTTCCTTTTTCCAAAGCCAACGCATAAAGCGCATCGCCATAGGTCTTAGAAACTAACCTCGCCATGTATCATCACCCATTTCCGCTAATGTGGATTCAAGCAGTTCTTCCTGCTTTGCTTCGTCCATCGAAGCAGCTGTGATCTTAGCAGCCATCTGACTAGCGACTGCGATTATCTCTTGCTTGACATCGTCTTTAACTTTTTCTTTCTCAAGTTCTACTTCTTTCTCTGCTCTGGCAAGGATCCTTGCGGATTCTTCCTTAGCCTGCGCTACCATCTCAGCCTCTTTCATCTGGCCTTTCTGGCGTGCATCAGAAAGAATAAGGTCAACTTCCTTATCTGCTGCGGCAAGCTTGCCTTCGTAGGTTTTCTTGGCTTCTTCCGCATCGGCCTTTGCTTTTGCGGCATCATCAAGATCACCTTCTACTTTTGCGCGGCGCTTGGCAAGAAGCTCTCTTGCCGGATTAAAGAGAAGATATGAGAGAAGAAAGAACAGCAAGCCGATCGCAACGAGCTGAATGCAGACATCCGCAAGCAGCTGCGCGTCAAGTCCAAATATTCTTCCGTTCATATTATCCCTCCTTTAGTAAGCGTATTATTTTAACTTGCCTAAAAGTGGGTTTGCAAATACAAGGATAATTGCTACTGCGAAGGAATAAAGACCTGTTGTCTCGGCAACGGCCTGACCTAAAAGCATGGTAGACATGATGTCACCCTTTGCTCCCGGGTTGCGACCTACGGCACTTGCACCGTAACCTGCTGCGATACCCTGTCCAATACCAGGACCAAGACCGGCGATCATCGCAAGTCCTGCACCTATAGCTGAACAAGCAAGTATTAAACCTTCATTTGTTATGTTACCCATAATTCCTCCATTCTCCGCTTATTAAGCGGTCAACCACTTATTGTGATCATATACTTTTTAATTTTTAACCCTCGTCAAAATTCTGCGAAATGAATACCATGGTAAGCATGCAGAAAACGTAGGATTGAATTGCGCCCGAGAAGATATCGAAATATCCGTGGAGCGCTCCGAGCACAGGCGATCCGATTGCAAGGATCAGCTTAGGAATGAGGCCGTAAATAAGGCCCAGCATGACTGTACCCGACATAATGTTACCAAAGAGACGGAGCGACATTGAAAGCGGGGTCGCCAGCTCTCCGATGATATTGATCGGAGTAAGGATCACCGGGTCAAATAACTTGGTGATATGACCAATCTTCTGGTACTTAAAGCCGTTGTAGTGGATAAGCACGAACGTAACAAGGGCAAAGCCAAGGGTCGTACCATAATCCGCTGTAGGGGCTCGCAGTCCGAACAGTCCTGAGATGTTGGCTAAAAGGACAAACGCAAAAAGTGTACCGATATAGTTTGAAAACTTATATCCGTGGGCTTCACCCATGTTTGCCCTGGTGAGATTGTCGACTGCTTCAACAAGCATCTCTATTATGTTTAGGAACTTACCAGGCGGCGCGTACGGGTCTGCTTTTTTGATAGCTCTGTTTGCACATAAGGCAAATATAATAAGAGCTGCCACAACAATAAGCAATGCCACGTGTGTGTCGGTAAGATAGAGTTCCTGTCCAAACAGATGATAACAGAAGTAACCGGTAATGCCTACGTCAACATCCTGTCCTGTAGATAATAGCATAGGAGCTATATCATTCAGCACTCTCTTTCACCTTCTTTTTTAAATTTTTTTATTATCTTTAAAACCCCGGGCGCTAAAAATGCACCGATCTTAAGCCCCGTAAGACCAAAAAGGACTCCGAGTACATTAAGATATTCAGGAAGCAGGCAAGCTGCCACCAGCGGGATTCCCATAAGCATTAAGCGAAGCACCGCCATCCCCCTTGTATAGCCGGCCGCTTTCTCCTCCGACATATCAAGGCTTTTACCTATTGTATAATATAGATGAGCGGCTATGCCGCATGCTGCTAATGTTCCAATTGTGACGCCAAATATATACGGCAGCCTCGGCTTTATAAAAATGCAGCCAAGCGCGCCAAAGACAAACCCCGTAACAACAATTCCGATAAGAAGCGTGTAAAATGTGATACGGGCCCCCCTAAGAGTGTCTTTATCATTTTCCATTTCGTTTTCTGTCCCTTGTCAGACTCTGTATGTATTCATACTGTTTCTGCTTACTAGATTTATCTTTGGTGTAAAAGCCTTTCAGCATAATATAACAGTTTCTGTATGCCGTAATGATCCCAAGAATAAGGAAAACTATAAACCAGCACTTTGTGTCAAACTTCCTGTCGATTATGTAACCAAGCCCGCAGCTAACGATGAGACAGGCAATAACGTTAAGTCCGAGTTGCAGTATAAGTGTAAAACTTTTTACAACCTTCTGCGTTTCCTTTTTCATGATATACTTAGCCTCCACCAATCTATAGTATATCAAAAAAGGGGGTTAAAGTCCACAACACTTACATCAATAATTGTATTTTTTTCACATTGTTTATTCCATTTTGTGAGAAAATCTGCTATAATACTCACAAATCTCTGATAATTGTTAATTCGTGAACAAACCGGGGGAAATTATCATGGAATTCAACTGTTCTAAGTATTCGGATTATTACATTACACGTCGTCGCTTTATACCGGACGAGCTTATTACACTAAAAGGGGACAATATCTATCTTGTATCAGAAGACCTGATCCTTTCAAGCTGGAAGACATTGCGTCCAAAGGAGGCTTTCGCAGGCGGTATTTCCGCCCTTTACCCAAAGGAAGGCTGGAAGATCTCAAAGGTATTTGATCATGAGGGAAAGCTTTACCACTGGTATTGTGACATCATGGAGACTGAAGTTAAGGGAAATCATATAGAGACTACCGACATGCTTCTTGATGTAGTAGTTGAAAATGACGGCAGTGTATGCGTTCTTGACTGCGACGAGCTGGCAGAGGCCGTTGAAAAAAAGGCCGTATCGCAGGAGTTTGCAATATCGGCCCTTAAACGTATCGATAAATTACTTCGCATCATCTACCACGGCAAGTTTAACACCGTTACCGCGCCGGTAGAGGAGCTTCACGCTTACTTAAAGAATTTATAGTAATCCTTTTCTATGATCTTTGCAGAATAAGTAAACATGTTGTTTACGTATTTTACGGTATTCTTAATGTAATCATCAGGCAGTGGTTCTTCTGTAAGAACTTCTGCCTGTTTTGTTATGGAATTATACTTTACCTTATCTGAAATAAAGCTTCTGTTTGCAAATACCACAAATCCCGTGCTTTCATCGGAAAGAATGTCCTGTCCCATAAAAAGCCTTGAGTCAAAAGGCAGATTAAAAAGGTTGCTTACAGTCGGGACTATGTCCATGCTGCAGGCTGCTTTATCCACTGTTATCGGCTCTTTTATCTCACTGTTCCACAGTATGAACACTTCTTTATACAGCTCGAAATTTTCCTCTACGGTGTGTCCCGCAAGGTTGTCGATAGAGGACTTGTCAAGACCGTAAGGGTAGTGATCGGCAGAAAGTGCTATAACGGTACGCTCTAATACCCCCGCATCAGAAAGTTGTTTTATCAGGCTTTCAAGCGCCCTGTCAAGCTCGATGTTGCAGGCTATATAAGCTCTGCTGCTTACATCATAAGGAAGATCTTTTACAAGGTCCTGATTCTTATAAGACATGTAGTTGCCTTCAAAAGTGTAGTAAAGATGGCCGCTTACAGTCATATAATATGTGTGGAAGGGCTCGTCATTTACATACTCAGGCACAGTCTTTTCCATCATCTCAAGGTCAGACTCGGGCCAGGTAGGTGTCATTTCAAGGCCGTGCCCCACTGCTTTATAATCATAGCCCATATTAGGGTGTGTTAAGTCTCTTCTGTAATAATCAAAAGTGTGGTCATGGTAGGCGCGGCTCTTATATCCAAGCTTTGCAAACTGCGTTCCAAAAGCAAAAGGCATGGCATTTGGTTTTTCTGCGGTACGGTAAAAACTCCAGACACCTGACTTTGGTATAAGCCCTGTACAGGCCACGTACTCTCCGTCTGTAGTTGAAGTTCCCCAAAGAGGCGTATAGAAATTATTAAAGACAAAGCCCTCATGGGTCAGCCTGTAAAGCGTCGGTGTCAGTTCTTTATCTATGGCGTACTGTGAAAAGCCCTCCGCTGTTATAAAAATGAAGTTGTAGCCTTCAAACATGCCGGTGTACTTGTTCTTTTTTGTTACGTGGTTGTTCTTAAAGAACTCGTGCATCTTTTTCATGTCGTCATTTTTCGCGTCTGCGATAAGGCTGTCAAAATCTATATCAAGTACATTAGGCTCGTACTCTACCTGTTCTTCAGGTTCTGCAATTTCCTTGCTTTCAGTCACTTCCTTTGCCTCTTCCTCATTTAAAGAAGGCTCCGGTGTTACGGCAGGGGCCTCGGTGTGAACAGGTTCTTTTACAGTTTCTGTCTGAGACTCCTCGTTCTTTGCCACCAATACATATGAAAGCTCGGCATCTTCCTCATCTTCCCTTTCCTCTTCTCCAAAGATAAGGTGCTTTATGTCAAGCCTTGAAGTAGTCATAAGCCCCAGGCTTCTAACGCTCATCTCAGGAACTTCAGCGTAGTGATAAAGATCATATGGACTGTACACTTCGCTTCCAAGCACCTTAAGGCTTCTTACGGCAGTAAAAAAGATGGCAAATGTAACAGTAAGTACCCAGATCTTTTTGCCCCAGTCGTTATATACGTTAAGCCTTGGAACAGGCTTTGCGGACCTGTCAAAAAGGATCCAGAATAATATCATAAAAAGAATGGGGACAAGATAACAAAGAAGGTAAAGTATATTTGCCTTTAGGGCTACTATTATCTCCCTGTAGTAGGTCATGATCCCGCCTGTTCCGGTCATAACGGAAAATGCGGAAAGATACATCTTAAAGACATAAAGATAAATATGATTTACTATATAAAACAGACAGCAAGCAAAGGAAAGCACCCCCGAAACCGTCTTCCTTACAGCTTTTGGCCCTATGGAAGAAAGAACGGTAAGCACGCCTGCGTAAAAAACTGTCATAAGCATAGAGTACAAAAGGACCGGCTCTACCTGCCCGTAATGTACAAAAGCAAATACTCCTTCCAAAAAGAATATGGATAAAAAATACGTCAAAAACATCCCTATGTAAAACATTTTCCCTAAAAGCCCCGTTTTCTATTTCTGTGTCAGAAGTTGTCTTATCCTGTCTACTGTGGCAAAAAACTCGCCAAAATGCCTCTTTACGCATTCTGCATTGTCTATAACAATACCCTCTCTTCGAAGTCCGATAAGAGCAAAAAGCATGGCAACTCTGACATCGCTTCCTGTATCTATCAACGCCCCCTGCATTTTCCCCGGGCGAATGATAATACCATCTTCTGTGATCTTTGCCTTAACGCCAATTTTCTCAAGCTCAATGCAGACCATCTTAAGACGCTCTTCTTCCTGTTTTATATATCTTGCTATACCCGTAATGTGTGTAGTAGCTTTAGCAAAAGCCGCAATGGCGATCATGGTAAAAGTCTGCTCCGGCATAGAGCCAAGATCAACCTGAAGGCCCCTGTATATTCCGTCTTTCGGGCCTGTAACCCTTATTCCCTCATCTTCGTCAGATATCATGCATCCAAGTCTCTTTAAAATGCGCAAAAACTCTATGTCGCTCTGCACAGAGTCTGTATGTGTATCTGCCACCTGAACGGAAATACCCAGTATCAGAGCCATAGCAAAATAATAATTTGCAAAAGCCATATCAGGCTCCACAAAATAAACCTCGTGTTCTTCCTCATCTTCGGAAAGTTCGTCTTCATCAAAAGAGGCTTCCCCGATCTCTTCTATAGGAAGCTTTCTCCTGCTGCCGTTAAACTCAATCTCTACGTCAGGCGATATCATCTGCGCGATCATAAGACCGCTTAAATAGCTGCTCCCTTCAGGCGGAAGCTCTATAACGCCTTCTGCTATACCGTCTGAAATAAGAGTAACAGGGAAAGTACCTTCTTTTTCGTGATAAACAAGCTTAACGCCCTTAGCCGCAAGTGCGTCAAAAAGCACCTTAAATGAGCGTTTTCTGATGCTTTCCGCGGCATCTATAAAGTACTCGCCCCCTGCAAATGCAAGGATAGAAGGAATACTTCTTGCAGCCGCAAGAGAAACGCCAAGATCAACATGCGCATCTCTCTTTGGGATATCTCCGCCTCTTCCGTATACAATAACAGTCATGCCCTCATCTTCAAAATCGGTCTCAAAACCAAGCTGATAGAGCGCGTCAAGAATCGAGTCAGTCTCTGCTCCCGGCAGTATGTTAAGTATCTCTGTAATGCCGTCTTTAAGGGCCGCAACCATAAGCGCCCTTGCGGTAAGGCTTTTAGAGCCCGGCACAGCCACACCGATAGCAGATATCTTCTTTTGTAAACCATAAAGGGTCTTTACCTCATACTGCATACGAAAAAGCCTCCCAATAAATTATTGCTAAACCCCTGCATTTATTGATATAATGCTAATAAATCAATTTTCAGGAGGAGTTTTATGTCAGAAAACCTTTTGGTACCGAACAGTACCATGACTATAATCGGCACTTGCGCTACTCTATGTTTTATTATACCAATTATCACTTTAATTGCATACAAAAAAAATACCGGCGTAAAATTAAAGCCATTTGTATACGGACTTATCATGTTTCTTGCCTTTGCTCTTGGCGTAGAACAGATACTTCATGCAGTGGTTCTTGCTATCGACACACCGGTCAGCCGCTTCCTTGCAAACCATATGCTTGCATACTGTATTTACGGTGCTGTGGCTGCCGCCGTATGTGAAGAGTTTGGAAGACTTATCGGTTTTAAGCTTCTTGGCGTAAAGGAAACAGATAAAAAGGCATCCGTTATGTACGGAATAGGCCACGGCGGCGCAGAGTGTCTTGCCGTAGGCGCTTACTCCCTTTTTACAACGCTTATCTACGCCACCCTACTTAACTCGCAGGGCTACGATGCCTTTGTAAATGCCGGCGGTCCGGAGCAGGCCTCATACCTTGCAAGCCTTGCAGATTCCATAATAAACACAAACCCGTACCTCTTCTTTATATCGGTGTTTGAAAGAGTTGTTGCGTTAGTGCTTCAGATCTCCCTTTCCTTTATCGTATATAAGAGTGTAAAAGAAAAGGATAGCAAGCATTTCTTCTATATAGCACTTGGCATTCACTTCGTATTTGACTTTTTTGCGGCGTTATATCAGGTGGGCGTAATAAAGAATCTTATCGTAGAAGAAGCAGTACTTGCCGCTATGGCAGTTGGAGTTGCGGTATTTGCGGTGAAGGTATTTAAGAAGACGGAAGAATAATAATACTGTAAATTAGATAAAACGATAATTTATTGGATTGTTGCCATTATTGCGGCATTTTTTGGGGGACTTAATGTGAAAAAGAGAGGGTTTATCTTAGCAATATCTGTAATAGCGTGTCTTAGTGCAGTATTCTTTATTATCAAGGGGATAAAGCGCCCTGAAATTCCTGTTAAACAAAACAAAACTACCATAACTGTCCATATTGATCCACAAATCGTATCTGGAGTTCGGTATCATTTTAGTATGGGAAATCCGGATGAGGATAAAGATTATGTTGTGGAATTAAGAAAAGACAAACTGGACAAGCTGATAAATTACTTAAACGATGCCACATTTTCTTTCTATGAAACATTGGATGAAAGAAACGAAAGATATAGTAAAATGGCAGGTTTTGTTGAAGAGAATTTCTGCTTTCTAGACAGAACAGGAACTAGTTTGCTCGGATTTAAGCCGGTGCGTTTTGGTAGTTTGGAATACTATAAGGACGGTAACATCTATAAGCATATTATTTTGGATTCTGAAATTGACGGAATCGTAGATTATATACGAAACTGGTACCCGACGGAGAATGTGATCCAGGCCATGGATAAGATGGAGGACATGATTAATCTTTCAAGCGAAATGCAGGAAATGATTGAGGAAAAGCGTAAAAACATGTCATGGTTAAGCAGTTTTTTGAAAAGATGTACTCAGGTTTTTGATACATGGGAAGACGCTGTTGATTATCTTGGAACTGATTTATGGAATCCTTTTGAGACGGCCGGCGAATTTGAGTTTATATATTTCCCGGAGGAAGGACTAAGACCTGATGATGAACCCAAAGGCCCCTATCACTGCTATATGAAGTTTTGGGGAAGTTCAGACGCGGGGCATCAATACGCAGAAATTAGCACCGGTTACAAACAAGATTCTGCGGAAATCACGGTTGAGGTTTATATCAATAAATCCGGTGATCTTAACGTCATTCCTTCTCCAAGCATGACTGATTTTGAAAAAAAAGTCATACACTTTAATAAAGACGGGGTACCGGATCTATACTATAACGATACCTGGTACAACTGTAAGATCATGAGGGAAACATATGATTTGGATGATTATATTATAGATTCCGCAGAATTAATATTTTACAAAGATCATAACCCAAAGTATCATGTCAGCATAAGCACTGATAACGGCGAAGAATCCCTGGCAAAGGCATTTAACAAAGTCTGCGAGGAACTTGGATTAAGCGTAAGTTATGAGGAGATATTTGTTACTGAATAATAGCTGGAAATATAAGGACAGTGTTATTTATTAATAATTATTCAAAAAACATTTACAAAACTCCACAAATACGATAATATGAATTTGCTAGAGGAAAATTCCTTGATGACTTATTTCTATGTATGCCATAATATAAGGGATTTTTCGACTCTATAAAAATTTCATATTGTGGAGGTATGTAAAAATGCTTAAGGGATTTACAAAACGACTTCTTGCTTTCTTGACGATTCTATGCATAATCTTAACTACTTCAAACACCACGGTTACTGCTAAAGGTAAGACTTCTGAGAACAATGACACTGATACTTCACTCGAAACTATGACTTCTACTTGGGACGGGAAAACGAAAGAATCCTTATATATGGGGAATGGATTCAAGGCAACGTTCAAACTTCAAACTAATCTTCTTGCAGGCTTCTATGCTACTATAAAACTCGAAAATACCGGAGACACTAAAATTGAAAACTGGGCTTAGACGCGCTGGAAGCAGTGGGAAGAGGGGCATTTCACATCCTCATTATACAGAATCTTACTATATTCTAGCAAAACATATAGAATATGGAGGATTCAAGTAGGGTTATGAAGGTTAAAATTATTATAATAGATGTAATACTTATTATATCTACGTTGGAGCTTCTGAATTACTACAATAATACGTCTAATTATGGATTAGCTGCATTGGAAGATGTTGGAAAAGTGCAACTTTGTTTGTGTTTTTTAGCTGTAGAAATTTTTATATTAATAATTATTTTTATATTGTGGCTAATAAAAAAAATAAAACACAGTTGATATGAAAAAGATAATTGTCAAACACCAGCTTGTTTTATGCAACATATTGATAAGGTTATGAGTGGTACGCAAATCGAAGGCTTATATTTTGCTGTCGGGGTAGATATAGCTCCAATATATGGATCGGCAAATAGGAAAATTATTGGCTCATATATAGGCGGTCTTAAAAATCCGAATTATACAGAATCCTATTATGTTTTGGCCCAAAATATAAAATAATGAGGTTAATAATAATATGCTCAAAATAATTAAAACTATTACAGCATGTATTATTGGACTAGTAATAGTTACTGTTTTGCTTTTTTTCTATTCTATGCATACAAGGGAAACAGGGCTTGGGGCTCTGAAGTCAGCTTCAAAGATGGCACTTTGCATTAGATTATTTAAGGTTGAAATGATAGCCCTTGTTATTATGTTTATTATAATGAGCGTTCTGCGTAGAAAAGACAAATAGCAGGAGATTATAGGTAGTATGAAGAAAAAGATAATTGCAATTTTGGATTTGGGATGCATGCTGATTACCGTAGCAATTCTATTGTATTATAATTATAAGCCAAGCTATGGACTAGCCGCTTTGACAGCTGTTGGTAGAATCGTAGGATGTATGATAGCCTTAGGGATAGAAATAGTGATACTTATTGTTATTTTTATCATACATGAGATTTTTGACTGATTATAAATAAGGGAAAATTAGCAAAACACTGTCCCTTGTTTACCAATGCAATTGTGGGGTATACAAAGTACGGAAAAACAGCTTCTTTGAGTATAGCAAGTAATTACGAAAAGGCGTGGGAAAAACTTACAGGAATATTTGACTATAACCGAGACACTATAGGCAATATAGAACATGCTCATTATGTTGAGTCTTATTATCTTCTTTCGCAAAATGTGAGAGGTGGAGGAATTAACTAAAAACATGAAAAAAGTATTACTTGTTATTAACATATTAATCATTATTATAACGATTGTGTTGTTGACTTCCTATAATAATTCGCAACGTTATGGTTTAGAGGCATTAGAAGACTGGGGAAATTATATGTTTTGTCTGTTTGCATTAGGGATAGAAACATTAATGTTAATAATATTAATTATTATGTTATTTATTGAGAATAAAGAGAAATAGAAACACGGGACTGTCGCACTAAGTAATTATTTTGTAGCCCTATGTTTTGGCTAATCGTATAGATGAGGTGGAATTTAAATAATAAAACTCATAGTATTTATTATACGATACTTTATCCGTAAAAGAAAAAGCGGAGAATGCAATCGTTAAATCTTATGTAATAGGGATAAAACATCCGCATTTTACAGAGCCGTATTATATCATGGCAAAATATATAACTGGAGAGAATTTTAAACAATGAAAAAGTTTGTTATTATTGATGTCTTTTTTATTATAATCACAGCTATCGGTGTTATATACTATTTTATTACACCTACTGGTTATGGTCTGGCTGTTTTAGAAGCTTTGGGAAGAATGGTAATTTGTTTTATTGCGCTATGTGTTGAAGTGTTAATCCTTATTATGGCTGTTATAGTTTGGGTAATTTTACGTAAACGAAAAAAATGAAAAGATGTACGTGTGTATTATAGAAGAAATTGAACAAGTAATCCCAAACCGGTCACCTGTCTGTACATAATTGGGGATACGGCTTTGACAGTTGTTATTCAATGCTGAATCCCTGTAAATTTATAACCCAAAGTGACTGTCCTCTATGGCCAGAAAGGTTAAAAAGGAGGATTTTAAATAATATGAGAAGAGCAGTTGCGGTTATTGATGTAATTGTTATTATAATTACTATTATTTTGCTAATCTATAACGAGCTAAATTCAGGATATGGATTAGCAGCTTTAACCGCCGTGGCAAGAAACATGTTTATACTTATTGCTTTAGGAATTGAAGTGCTTATTCTTGTAACGCTGTGCATAATCAAGATAGTGGAAAAGTGGAGTGATAATAACCAAAAGGAATAGTCCAAAGGGACTGTCCCAATGTAATCACTCTAAAGTGAGCAAATGGGAGGAAAAAAAGTGATAAAAGTGTTAAAGGCCACGATGATTATTTGCTTGTTTTTGATACTTATAACAATCATAAGAATTTTATACTATTTCATTACGGCAGGGCAAGGACCAGATGCTTTTGAAACAGCTGCCAAGATAGTATACTGTATTAGAGCGTTTGGAATAGAAGTTCTTATCTTAGCTATAATATATACTTTAAAGGAGATACACCATAGGAAGCATGATGAGCATGAATCGGATAAAGGCGAATGAATATGCTAAAGGCTATTAAAACACTAATAATATGTATTTTGGTTATGATGTTATTTACGGTCGTATTATTTTTCTTTTTTTTATTCACTCCAACCTATGGTCTCGAGGCGCTGGAGACAGTAGCTAAGCTGGTTATCTGTATTCGTGTATTTGGGGTTGAAGTGGCGACAATAATCGTATTATTAGGTCTGATAGCAATTATAAAAAAGAGAAGTAAGTGAATTGGAGGGCGATAATATGAAGAAAGCGTTAATATGCGATTTAGCCCTAATGTTTTTATCTATAATTATATTTTTATATTATTCAATTGTTCCTAGTGGTGGATTAGAAGGCCTGGAAGCTATGGCGTGGATTGCTGTTAGTGCGATATCTTTTGGGATTGAACTATTGGCTTTGATCTTCATTCTTATCTTGATGGATAATAAAAAGAAATAACGACATAACTAAAAACGAGGTGCCTGCGTAAGTAAGCACCTAATTTACAGTATTATTATTCTTCCGTCTTCTTAACGCAAATACCGCAACTCCAACTGCCATAGCGGCAAGTACTGCTTCTTCTACGATAAGATTCTTTATAACGCCCACCTGATATAAGGCTGCAAAAAAGTCAAATACGAAGTGAATACCAAGTGCTATATAGAAGAAATGTTTGCTATCTTTAATACCTATTCAGATAAAAGCAAGCTCTTCTAATATTCATAATACATTACGAATGACTCACTGTAAATATTTAGTTTTTGTGTAAAATTATATATTATAGTTGTGTTTTTGCAAAATGAGACGTATAATGAACTTGATCAACCAATGTTGCATTTATGTCTGTTGTATTCTGTTCGATTATTTCAAAAGGGGGCTTTGTGGTGAATCTTACCAGTATTGAGGTTAATGTTGTTGTATTCTTGGCAAGGATCTTTTTACTAATAAACATAATGATGCTTATTTGGTTTTTAGTAAGAAGAATTTTTTCACAGCGTCTATATAGCCAGATAAGACCGGTGTTTTGGGGAATGAGCATTATCGCTTCACTGGTTCTAATCTTTAAAACACTATATGGTTATGTCGTTACTGCACCGAGTCTTACGTTACTTAACATTGATGTTGTGGTAAATAGGCCAATGACAGATTCAGGACTAATAGGTTATCCGGATGGCAAAATTCGTATCGATATCTTCAATTCTCGTCATGAACCGCTTTCGAGTTTTGACGCTTCAAAGATCGTTCCGATCGTCTTTGCCGTTTGTGTTATTTTGTGTTTTTGCGCCATTTGTGTAAATCTTTACCGCATCAGATCAAGCAAAAAATATAGGTTGATATCTATCTTATTAGTGGTTTTATATTCAATTACTTTTTGTATTCCGTTTTGGGTAACAGGAATAGCACCGTTTACCACAGATATTGACGCATTCAAGGATGGCAAATATAATTACCCTTCAACAAGAGAAAAGGGATTATCCATTTGCTTACTTCTGATTCTGTTGACGTTTTTTTCTTGGTTGATTATCTTTGGTCAGAGCATATTGGGCATATACGTTACAGCAAGTTCCTATTAGGTTTTTATGTCCGTCGTTCAGAATTATAACAAGAGGATATTAAACAATATGAAAAAGATAATTGTAATTACTGATTTGGGATGTATGCTGATTACAATAGCACTTCTTTTTTATTATAACTATAAGCCAAGTTATGGACTGGACGCATTAGAATCCGTAGGGAAATTCGTATTGTGTTTGGTTGCCTTGGGAATAGAGCTAATAATACTCATCATTGTCTTTATAATACATGTGATTTTCGATTAATTATATAGATTAGGACATAGGACTATAATAGAAAAAAACAACACGCCAAAAGGTTTACCTTTTGGCGTGTTGTTTTTAGTCTTTCTTAAATGCACTCGTTACTGCATCTTCCTGGAACTGTCTGGTGTAAAGGTTGTAGTAATAACCTTTGGCTTTTAGGAGCTCCATATGGGTACCGGATTCGATTATCTTGCCGTCTTTTACCACAAGGATAATGTCTGCCTGGCGGATGGTTGAAAGTCTGTGGGCGATTACAAAGCTTGTTCTGCCCTTCATAAGTGTCTCGATAGCGTCCTGTATAAGTTTTTCTGTTACGGTATCAATTGAAGATGTAGCCTCATCAAGTACGAATATGGCAGGGTCTGCAAGGATCGCTCTGGCAAATGAGATAAGCTGTTTTTCACCTGTTGAAAGGTTGTCTCCGCCTTCGCCAACTTCGCTTTCATAGCCCTTTTCCATCTTCTCTATAACAGTGTCAGCAGAAACCGCCTTAACCGCCGCCTTAATCTGCTCCATAGTTGCGTCAGGATTACCGTATTTAAGGTTATCAAGCACGCTTCCTGAGAAAAGATGCGGTGTCTGAAGTACGTAGCCGATGTTTCTGTGGAGCCAGAGCTGCGAGCGCTCTTTTGCGTCTTTTCCGTCTATAAGGATACGGCCTTTTGTCGGCTCAAAAAAACGGCACACAAGGTTTACTATGGTAGATTTACCTGCGCCTGTCTCGCCTACGATAGCTACATTGGTACCCTGCGGCACATGCAGGTTAAAGTGTTCAAGCACATATTCGTCGCCATCAGGATACTTAAATGTTACATCATCAAATACGATGTCGCCCTTAAGTTCTTCCCAGTTCTCAGTCTTTGGCTCGAAATTGTCGCCGTATTTTGCTATAACTTCAGGAGAGTCCGCTACGTCTGACTCAGTTTCTACAAGTCTTGTAAATCTCTCGATATTTACCTGGATATTTATAAGGTCCGTAATACACCTTACCACCCATCTTATAGGCTCCATCATGTTAAGAGCGTAACTCATAAATACTGAAAGTGTACCGATGGTAAGAAGCCCGTTCATAGAAATAAGGCCACCTCTCCAAAGCACAAGGGCAAGGGCAAGAGATGCCGAAAACTCAATAAGAGTTGAAAACAGCGATCTGTAGTGGGCCGCTGAAACGGACTTTACTTTCATCTCTCCTGTGGTCTCTTCGAAGGTATCTTCCATCTTCTTTTCGATAACAAGTGTCTTTGTAGTCTTTGCACCTGTAATACCCTCGTTGAAATTACCGGTGATCCTTGAATTTATCTCGCGGATATTTCTGTGAAGCTTGACCAGTTTCCCCTGGAAAAAGCCAGCCACAATACCGACTATAGGCACGATTATCAGCACTACAAGTGCAAGACGCCAGTTGGTAACAACCATAACCGCCATAGCACCTACAATATAGATACTGTTCCAGATGCCGTCCATCATGCCCCATGAAAGAAGACCGCCGATACGGCCCGTATCGCTCATTACTCTTGCCTGAATATAACCCACGCTGTTCTGGTTAAAATAAGAAAAGCTAAGGGTCTGAAGGTGGTTAAATGAGACCTCACGAAGGTCATGGTCAAGTGTCATCTCAAGCTTTCCGCAAAGAAATGCAGATGTGGTATTTGCAAGGATCTGAACTACAAGTACTCCCACATAAATAAGGATAAAAAATGTAAGGGTGTCCAGCGTTTTGCCCGTAATAAAGTGATTTATGGCATACTGCTGGAAAAGCGGCAGTACTATATCAACCACACCGCCCACTATAATAAGCGCGATCATAGAAAAGATCATTTTTCTATGAGGCTTTAGATAAGGTAAAAGTCTGTTAAGTCCGAAGTACGGAAGCTTAACTGTCTCGTCTTTTTTCTCTTCGTTTTCCATATGTGCCTCCCCCCTTACGCTATCTCTTCCGGCATGGAGAGCTGCATATCGTAAATCTTCTTATAAATACCGTTCTTTGCAAGAAGCTCTTCGTGTGAGCCAAGTTCCGCAACCTTACCGTCATCAAGTACAAGTATGCAGTCTGCCTGCATGAGGGTTGTTATTCTGTGTGAGATAAGGATAACCGTTGATTCTCCAAGGTTTTCTTTGAGGGCTTCTCTGATCTTAGCATCTGTTTCCGCATCTACTGCTGAAAGAGAATCGTCAAACACCATAACGGGTGTCTTTTGTGTAAGCATACGAGCAATAGCAGTACGTTGCTTCTGGCCGCCCGAAAGAGTAACACCTCTCTCACCCACCATAGTGTCATAACCCTTTGAAAATTCGCTTATTGCGTCATCTACACAGGCGATCCTTGCGGCTTCCCTTATATCTGAAAGAGTAAGTTCTTCTTTTGTGATACCGATATTTTCTTTAATGGTACGAGAGAAAAGGAAAGGCTCCTGAAGTACCATACCCACATTGCTTCGTACCCATTCAGCCTTCATGTCGGCTACATCAACTCCGCCGAATGTTATCTTTCCGTTACCCTCCGGCAGGTCGTAAAGCCTGTTCATAAGATACATAAGTGTGGATTTTCCGGAACCGGTACCGCCAAGTATACCAAATGTGGTACCTTTTTTGATGGTAAAGCTGACATCATGAAGTATCTCAGTCTCTTTGTTGTATCCAAAGGAAACATGGTCAAAACAGATATCGGTAAGCATATCCGGTGTGCATGCATTTTCTTTGTCTTTTTCAATATCA
>JAEEGL010427246.1_pt1 | contig 24378 bp, 17 predicted proteins | sample 9134231 | NCBI WGS metagenome assembly JAEEGL01 (sample SAMN16246548, study PRJNA631951) | gut metagenome | biome: gut microbiome; feature: rumen; material: fiber-attached | host: Bos | place: Iran: Karaj | collected 2018-10
CCTTTCTGTTCAGGGAGTAACTATCAGTAGCGAAACGGAATCCACTATTCCTATTTGGATAGAAGCATTAACGCCCATTCGCAATTTCTCCAAGGCTCCAGAAGACAATATGTTTTGCGATGTTGTCATCGGCACCCAATCTTTTCATGCCTCGGCTACACCTATTAATAATATATGGCATGCTCCGTATGTGGGATCGATGTGGAGCAGGGTAGGAGAACTGCATTTGAAAAAGGGCAACAATCAACTCTTTATTAAAAACCTCCATGCAAAAGCGAGGATAGACAAGATTTTCATAGGCCTTTATCCGCCGTTTGTCAAAGCGCCTCGCATTAGTATTCCTGCATACGCTTATCATGACAAGCATGATAGCGGTGAAGGACACATCATGAGAATACCGCAATTAGGTTATTCGGATGGAATGATGGTGCTACCGTTTGACACACCTTCTTATCAGGAGTCCAACATCAATTCTGCCCCATACATTGAATATGCGCTTGATATACAGGAACAAGATAGCGTGATAGAGATTCGTACGCTTCCCACCTTGCATGTATATGAAGGTCGTGATGCTCGATATGCAGTACAATTAGGTAATGAAAAGCCCATCGTCTTTTCCATCCATGCCGATGATTTCTCTGCCGAATGGCGGTGGAACGTATTACGTGGCTATGCATCCAGAAGCATCAACATCCCACCATCTTGCAGAGGTTCGCAGAAATTAAAAGTCTATTTCCTTGACCCAGGTATTGTGTTGGAGGAAGTAGAGACGAAGTAGTTTTTAAGAAGCAAGAAAGTAAGAAGCAAGAGATATGCTTTGCTAATGGCGGACTAATCTCTTGCTTCCTGCTTCTAACCCTCTTACTCTCTAAAATCATATCTCTTGCTTCTTACTTTCTTGCCTCTAACTTTCTATCTAACTTTCTATCTTCAAAATTTGCAGACATCAGTTTTTCTTTCTATTTTTGCAACCAAAGAAGTACGATGATGTTTGAGAAAGAGATTGAGGAATACGAGAGCATCCGAAAGGAATATCAGAAGAAAGTTGCAAATAGGATGAGCGAACAGCAGTGGATGGAATACAATGAGATTCTTTTCTCTGCGCATTCCTGTGCCATTGAAGGAAACTCATTTACGGTTGATGATACGAGAATCTTGCATGAGCAGGGTATGGCTATGATACCAGTTGGACGCTCGTTGTTAGAGTGTACGGAGATGAGTGACCATTTTCGTGCTTTTGAGTTCATGGTGAGTCATTTAGACCATCCTTTTGATGAGGTTCTTTTGAAAGAAATCAACCGATTAGTAACGGAACATACGTTAAGCTACCGAGTACCGAATGGTATTGCTGGTGAATATACCACTGAGGACATGGCTGCTGGCGATACGGTGTTTGGAGACCATGAACAATTGATATCACGTGTTCCTCAATTGATGGAATCGACGCAAAGAGTAATGGATGAAGGAAAACATCCCATGGTGATTGCTGCAAGATGGCACGGTTTCTTTGAATACCTTCATCCTCTCAGAGATGGAAACGGGAGAACGGGCAGACTACTTTCCAACTTTATTCTACTCAAAGCAAATCATCCCTTGCTTATTATCAAATTGGAAGACCGTGCTGCTTACATCTCTGCGCTAAAGCAGATTCGTATAGACGGAACAGACGAACATCTTGTATATTTCTTCTTTAAAACCGCCATTGATCGGATGAAAGAAGAACTTGCGCAGAAACAAAAGAATACTTCTTTCATGATGTTGTTTTAGAAGCAAGAAGCAAGAAAGTAAGAAGCAAGAGATATGATTTTATAGAGAGTAAGGAAGTTAGAAGCAAGAAGCAAGAGATTAGTCCGCCATTTGCAAAGCATATCTCTTGCTTCTTGCTTCTAACTTTCTTACTCTCTTTCTTTCATAAATTTCTTAACAAAAAAATGACGAGAAAAATCACAAACTAAGTGTTAAAATGGTGAAATGATGCGTTTTGACGCCTCAAATAGCGTGTTTTCATTCGCCAAATACTATGTTTTGAACGATTATTATATATATCTTTGAGGAAAACCATATATATAAATTGCCTAAATGATATGTTTTATGAAGCCAAAAAGGCTATATTTTGGGTGCAAACAAGCGATATTTTTGAGACTAAAATAATATGCTATTTTATAACTCATTGTATTCCAGTAGCTTTTAAACAACGCCAAATATTGCCATTTTTTCATCCGAGGTAAAGCTCGGTGAATAAAAACGAATTCTACAGAGCCCTTTTCGGCACTTTTTATTGACAAATCAAGATGAGCCAAATGCCTTAGCTAATGATACAAAAATGACTGATTTTTGCCCCAAAATGTCAACTCTCAGTAACACTTAACTAAAACTCTCAAAACAGTTAAGTATTTCTGTAGAAACACTTAACTAAAACTTTTAAAACACTTAAGTGTTTTTTTTAGCCCTTTTTTCACCTATTGTAGTTTAATGATTTTAGTTGACTACTTGGAGTCTTACTGATGATAAGGGTTGACTGGGTTAAACTTAATTTTTAATTCACGTTGACTCGACTTTACGTTAGTCATAAACAGGGTTTACATCAATACTTCGAAACAAGAGTAGAGGTGAGTGGTGAAAAGTGAGAGATATGTTTCTTTTTTTTGAAACTTTCAATTTGCAAATAGCCAATAATTCAAATTTTATTAGTAAATTTGCATCATTATAATAACTAAAAACGAAATGAGCAATAGAGAACCTGGCTACGTTTATATACTCACTAATCCATCCTTTTGTGAGGATTGGGTGAAAACAAATTAGGACTTTTGCTATTATATAAAGGATTATAATATGGAACTGAAAACATGGGTAATAAATAATGTATCCAATTATTCTTCAAAAATTAAAACAGAAGAAGATGTTAAGATGCATATTGTACGTCCATACCTTGAAAGTTTGGGCTATAATTTAGACAACATGCGTTTTGAGAATAGCATGTTAGTGCAAACGGGTACGATAAAAGTAACAGTAAAATCTGACATTGAAATTTTTGAGAATGGAAATGTTGAACTTATTTTAGATACAAAAGCTCCCAATGTTTCTTTAGGGGAGAAAGATATTTTGCAAAGTGTTAGTTATGCGAAGTTAGTTTCAACACCTCCTGCAATCTTTGGTGTAGTAACAAATGGAATAGATGTTGTCGTAACTAACATATATACAGGGAAAAGAAGTGGCGAGATACCATCTAGAACTGAATTAATAAGCGAAGTATCACGAACGAGGCGAAAAGCTTTGACAGACATTGAGATTCGAGAAGTCCAAAGTCTTTTATTGACTCTTACGAATACTGACGAGTTGTATAAGATCATAAAAAAGTGTAAGGATACAATAGAGAAAAAAGGAATGATTAGAAGCGATTTGTCATTTAAGGAAATGACAAAAATTCTTTTAGTAAAAATGAATGAAGAACGCAGAGCCAAAAAAGGACAGACTAATAGATTTCAAATGCAAATTTTGAAAAAAATGGCTGCTGTTAACGAAGTAACCATAATGGAACAATTTTTCAGTTTATTTAAAGATGCTATAGCAACATATCCTATTTATTCTGACCCTGAGGAGAAAATAAAAATAGCCGATTCTGAATGTGTAGAAACGGTCATAAAAGAATTAGAGCCGTGGTCTTTTTTGGGTACAGGTGATGACATTAAAGGAACTGTTTATGAAATATTCCTAAAATCAACCTTGCGAGGAGATTTTGACCAGTATTTCACTCCAAGAGAGATAGTTGATTTTATGGTTAAATATGCAGACCCAAAAGTTGGAGATACGATTCTTGACCCAGCTTGTGGCTCAGGCGGTTTCCTGATACAATCCTTTTTATACGTTAATCAGAAGATTACGGATTCTAATATATCAGAAGTTGAAGCTAGTGTCAAGTTCCAAGACTTAATTGACAAACGATTGTGGGGAGGTGAAGCAGATGAAGATTTGCATGTGCTTGCAAAGATTAATTTAATTATGCATGGTGATGGGTACAACAATATATATCAGGGTGATTCTCTAAGCAGTGATAAGATTCCAGATGATACGTTTAACCTTATTCTAACGAATCCTCCATTCACTATTCCTTATTCGTTCTCTAATGTCTTAGAAAAATATGAAATGGGGATTGGCAAGCAATGTCAAGAATTGGATATTTTGTTCGTTGAGAAATGTATTAATGCTATCAATTCTCTTGCGGGAGGAGAAATATACATAATTCTTCCAGAAGGTTTATTAAACTTGCCTTCGTATCTATCCTTTAGAGAATGGCTACTTTCTAAATGTTATTTGACTTTAGTTGTTAGTTTGCCAGAAGGTGCTTTTATTCCATTTGGAAAGTCTGTATCCAAAACTACTATTATTGGATTAAGGAAGAAATGCGAAGACGGAAAGAATAAACCCAAACATGTTTTCTTGGCAAATGCCAAAGAAATTGGGTATGAAGTTGGAAAGTCTGTTTACAAACAATCTACAAAGAATGATTTGCCCACCTTTTTAAATGGGGCTAAAAACTTTTTTTCTCAAATACGCATAACAAACAATGGAGGTGAGTATAGTTGGCTAGATCAAGATATGATAACTTCATACAGAATTGATTCCAATTATTTGCTAAATTCTATAGATACAGAGAACTTACATCGATATTTTCCCAAATTAAAGAGATTAGATAGTATATGTAAATTTTCCCATGTTTCCTTTTCTCCAGATGCCCAGACAAAATATAGGTATCTTGAAATTCCTGATGTTTCTCCTACAACAGGCGTTATTTCTAATGTGAGAATTTTACGTGGTTCAGAAATAGGTGATTCGTTCTATGTTGCTAAAGGAGGTGATTTAGCTTATTGTAGAATTAACCCAAGAAAAAATCGTGTGTTTATCATACCAGAGAGCCTTGATAAAGTACTTATTTCAAAAGAATCTTATATTTTAGAGTTGTTAGAAGACTCAGAAATAAAGAGTAAATATGTATTGGCCGCAATCCTTCAGTCCGATTTGGTAAAATCACAATTGGTTCGGCTTGCAACAGGTTCTTCCTCTTCAAGGGCAAGAGTTCAAGAGGCAGATTTTCTCAATGCTGTTTATATTCCCATTCCAGATGTAACAACACAATCAAGGTTAGAGAAAAGAATTAAGAAAATGTATAAGAAATACTGGGATGTTTCACAGTCTTTTCTTAAAGACTTTGTGTCTATTCAAAAAGACTTTATGTCGATTATTGATATTAATGATTTAAGAACTATATAGATTTTGTAATATGGAAAATAATGAACAAAAAGGAATGTCCTTACTCATTAATGAGGACGATAATGTAGATATACAATTTGCTGAGAATATCACCGTAGATGAAGATTTAGATCAAAACCCATCATCAGAAGAAAAACGCGAACTTTTAAAGAAAACTAAAATTGTTAAGCAAACATGGTCAATTCAAGAAATTTATCAAAAGATAAAAGCTGGTCGTTTGGATTTGTCTCCAGATTATCAGAGAAATGTGATTTGGAAATTAGATAAACAAACAGCATTTATTGAATCCCTTTTTATGGGTATTATTGTTCCTCCTATTTATGTTGTTGAAATCCCAGGAAAAAGTTTACTTGATGATAGTACTTATGAAGTTGTGGACGGTAAACAACGTTTGACAACAATTTATAATTTTCTTAGAGACAAATTGAAACTTGAAAAAAAATCTCTAGAATATTATAAAGATTGGTTTAGTGGAAAAACTTATAGTGAAATAATTGAAAATTATCAAGAATGTACATATGAAATGCTGTCTTCTGTTCTTGATATTTATGTGATTACAGCAAATTCTCCTGAGTTTACTAAATACGATATTTTTTCGCGATTGAATAAAGGGGCAGAAAAATTGAAAGTAAATGAGATTCGAAAGGCTATCTATCGTTCTCCAACATTAGATGTTGTTGATGAATTCGTCAAAGCTAATATTTATTCGTCAAATCCAGAAATAAGTGCACGCTATAAAAGACTCTTTTCTTCTAACGACATTAAGAGGTATGATGATTATGGGCGATTCTATACAAGTTTAGCTTTTTACATACAATCAAATATTGAAACACATATAGTTGAGGCTTATAACTCTCGTCCAAGAGATATGATTAATAATGTTCTTCAAGACATTCAAAATGGTCAGATTCAAATCGAAAGACAGGAAGTGGAATTCATTTTAGAAAAAACTTTATGTTTGATGGAGTTATTTGAAAATGTTGAAGGTAAATACTATATTATAAATTCATGCATTCCTTATGTTATGGAAAAATGGGAATTGTTAAATTCTCATATTAATGCCATTGCTAAAGATAACATTATTGTGTTGTCTGTTCTAAAATCGGCATCTACAACAAGTAACGTAAATATACGGTTAAATAGGGTGGATGAGATCCTGAATTCATGATGAGTACAAAAGCACGCAATATTTTTCAAACAAAGTCAATTCTTATGGTCCGTTTTATTTCTGAGTTTTGTAGCTTAGAAAAGATGATTATTAATATGTTTAAACAGAATATATTAAAAGTGGAACATAGTTTGAAAAATAAATTATATTTTTATTATGGTGTTCACGTTGGACATAATGTTGTTTATGATTTCGAAAGAAATTGCGTTATGTTAGCAAGTAAAAATAGATACGATGAGGAAGAAATGTTTGGATCGTTAAATTTAAACAAGATTATTCAATTTGAAAGAAGAGAAACCTTAATTAATTCTTTCAAATTTAACATTGATTCTGAAGTAAGAAAAACGACAAGTTTTCCTCTTTTTGATTGTTGCCTTAAATTAATTAAGATGAGAAATAAGTTAGCTCATGAAGTTGACAATCTGTCATTTTCAGAAAAAGAGATTATTGAAATCCTTCCCATCGATTACTTACGGAAGTACAACTATATTTATTTAGAAGAATTTGATATGGAAAATGCTGATGAAGATATAATAGCATTGTTAAGTAATATTGTGTATATGAAGATTATTATGAACAAGTTGAATGAAGTACTGTAATATAGAGTCATTTCAAAATGTGAATGTAATTTCTAAGGATTATTTAAGAGGTTTCTCTGCTCGTGATTAACGCAATTACCGACAATTATACTTGTGTTTCAACGATTTAGAGATTTGGTACACGCGTGTACCAAATCTTAATTGGTCGCATTATCGCACCTTACTCTCCGTAACAAATGATGATGCAAGATATTGGTATGTGAAGGAGGCATCGCGTGAAATGTGGAGTGTTCGTACTTTGGCTCGCAATGTTGGTTCACAATATTATCATCGGCTATTACAATCGCCGAAGAAAGAGGCGGTCATTGCAGAAATGCAGGCATTGACAGCACCGTTACAGGAAGATGCAAGAGGATTCCTAAAAGATCCAGTAGTGGCAGAGTTCCTTCAATTGCCATCCAATAGCGACTACACAGAAAGCGAACTTGAAAAGTCTATCATTAAACATCTCAGGGCTTTTCTACTGGAATTAGGACGAGGCTTTGCATTTATGTATGAGCAATATCATGTAAAAACTGATGCTGGTGATTTTTATATCGACCTTGTATTTTATAATGTAATTCTGAAATGCTACGTCTTGATTGATTTGAAGACAAAAAGGGTGACACATCAAGATGTTGGGCAGATGGATATGTATGTACGGATGTTTGACGATTTAAAACGTACTGAGGGGGATAATCCGACTATTGGACTTCTTCTTTGTTCTGAAACAAGTGAGGATATTGCTCGCTATTCCGTTCTTCACGACAGCAAACAACTATTTGCATCTAAATACTTGACTTTCCTGCCTTCACAAGAAGAATTGCAGAGGGAGATAGAAAAGCAGAAGACAATCTTTGAGCTTCAAAACAAACAATGATTATTTTTGCAAGGGAAAGAATATATGAGCAAGGCTACAATTCGTTTCTATAAAGACAATAAAGTGGTTAGTGTCACTAACCAGTTGAAATATCTTCATGAAAGGTATTGACTATTCCTATTTATTGATAAAAAAATGAAATGTGTATTCTAAATCTTTTTTTTTGTATATCTTTGCAAGCAAATTTGGTTTAGAAAAGAAAAACAGACATGAGAATATTTATTGATGAAATGAGACGAATGCTTTGCATTGTTTGTTTGCTCACGTTGTCGTTCATGACGAATCAGGCTTTAGCGGCCGCTCAGTCGGGTGCTCCCTCACAAGCGGAGGTAGAAGAGGCACGGTTGGATAGCGTGGTAATGGACTCCTTATCATCGGTTGGGTTTGACGAAGAGGTGCCTGACATTGACGAGGCAGAAGAAGGAGGCATGTACAAAGCCATTAAGAAGAAGTTTATTGAAGGTAATGCGGGCTTTATGTCGCTTGTTGCATTGGCATTGGTATTGGGTTTGGCATTCTGCATCGAAAGGATTATCTATCTGAGCCTATCCGAAATCAATGCGAAGAAATTCGTTGCCGACTTGGATGAGAAGATTATGGCAGGAAAGATTGCCGAGGCGAAGGAACAATGCAGGAATACGCGCGGGCCAGTAGCGTCTATCTGTTACCAAGGACTGGAGCGTATCAACCAACCATTAGACGACATTGAGCGTTCCATCTCTTCATACGGTTCGGTTCAGATTGCCAACTTGGAGAAAGGTTGTTCATGGATAACCCTGTTTATTGCTATGGCTCCATCGTTGGGATTCTTGGGTACGGTGATTGGAATGGTGATGGCATTCAACGACATTCAGATGGCTGGCGACTTGAATGCCTCTGTGGTGGCTGCTGGTATGAAAGTGGCATTGATTACCACTATCTTTGGTATCATCGTTGCCTTGGTGTTGCAGTTGTTCTACAATTATATCCTGTCGAAGATTAACCATCTGACTTCCCAAATGGAAGAATCCGCTATTTCGTTGATGGACTCCATTAACAACATGAAAAAGCAACAAAACGCCAATAGGGGATGAAGCAGACAGAGAAACTATCCAAGCAAGTGTTTTATGGAATCATCGCCTTGATAGTGGTGGTATTTTCCATGTTTTATCTCATTGGTTTTCATGCGCCATATTGGGAAGACCCAGATTTCAATGCGCCAAAGATGACCAATGTGATGCTTGTCTTTATGTTCTTGTTGTTCTTTGTTACCATTTGCATGGCTGTTTGGTCGGTTTATTCATCGCTGAAGAAACGAGGAAAGGGAGAGAAATTATTTAATGGTATACCCGTGAAACGCAATGCCTATTTGGTGGTATTGGGTACGTTGCTATTGTTAGTGTGTACGTTTCTCTTGGCTTCTTCCAATCCCATGTCAGTGAATGGTAAGGAATATGCTAATGTATGGTGGCTCAAACTATCAGATATGTTCATTTGCTCCAGTGGCATATTGATTCTGATAGCCACGGGAGCCGTCGTGTTCGGTGCGTCGCGCAATTGGCGTAGGAGTAATCATTCAAAAGACTGAATAGCATGATAAGACGTAAGCACAAATTGGAAATGCCCGAATTGAATACCACGTCAACGGCAGACATCTCGTTTATGTTGTTGATATTCTTCTTGGTGGTGTCGTCGATGGACATTGACAAAGGACTTACGCGCCAGTTGCCTCCGATGGAGAAAGAGCGCGTAGTGGAAGAGACGTTTGTCAACAAGGAACATCTATTGGCATTGGAGATAACGGAAAACGACCAATTGCTGATTGACGGACAAACGGCTCAGATAAAGCAACTGCGTTCTCGTGCCTCGGATTTTATCTTGAAAGTAGGAGAGAGTCATTTGATTTCCATAGACGCACATCCATCTTCCACATACGATACGTATTTCCATGTGCAAAACGAGTTGATAAGAGCCTATAAGGACGTGCGAAATACGATGGCCATTAGACGGTTTGGCAAAAGTTTCGACCTATTGACGAATCAACAAAAAGTGGATATTAGAGAAAGGATTCCCCAACACATTGCCGAGAAGTATCACACGATGGACGAGAAAGGAGGTAGGGATGATTAAATTTCGCAAGCATACAAGGCGTTCGGTTCCCATGCTGAACACGGCATCTTTACCAGACCTTATCTTTACCGTGCTCTTCTTTTTCATGATTGTTACGCACATGAGAAACGAATCCGTGAAAGTGGAATATGAAAAGCCACAAGGTACGGAACTAACTCGTTTAGCAAATAAATCGTCGATTACCAATATCCACATTGGCACCAAAGGCGAAACAGACGAAGAGGGTAGGACGAAGTATTTCATTCAGGTGAATGACAAGATTGTCAACCTTAATGAGTTGAGTCAATATATCAAGGAAGAACGTGCGAGAATGTCGCCAGAGGATTTGGAACAAGCCACCGTTTCCATCAAGGCCGACAAGCATACTCCCATGCAAATCATCACCGAAGTAAAACGTGCCTTGCGCAATGCCAAAGCATATCGGATTAGTTATTCGGGAAGTAGGGAAATGAAAGCCTCTCCCCAGCCCTCTCCCAAGGAAATGAAAGCCCATCCCCAACCCTTCCCCAAGGGAAGGGAGATTTAAATGGAGGGGAGAGAATTGAGAGAAATGCCTAATATTATATTGTTAATCGGGATAATGTGATTATGTGATAACGATATAATGTGAATTGAAAATTGAAAATTAGGGTAATCTCTTGCTTCTTGCTTCTAACTTTCTTGCTTCTTACTTTTAATTTATCATTTTTCCGCCCATAAAATTGCGAAATTCGTTAATTAGTAGTATCTTTGCGGAAAAATCATAAATATCATGACACAACATCCATTAGATTCATTAGATAGGAAAATCCTAAAACTGATAGCAGAAGATGCGCGTATTCCGTTCTTGGAAGTGGCACGTGTGTGTAACGTGAGTGGTGCTGCCATACACCAACGTATTCAAAAGTTGACGAATCTTGGCGTACTCAAAGGTTCGCAATTCATTATCGATCCAGAGAAGATTGGGTATCAAACATGTGCTTACATTGGTTTGTTCCTCAAGGCTCCCGAAACGTTTGATTATGTGGTAGAGGAACTGAAGAAGATTCCCGAAGTGGTAGAATGTCATTACACTACGGGAGGCTACGACTTGTTTATCAAGATTTATGCCTACAACAATCACCACTTGCTCAACATCATCCACGACAAACTCCAACCGCTTGGTTTGGCAAGAAGTGAAACCATCGTAGCCTTCAATGCCGTCATCGACAGACAATTACCTATCTTAGACTTGCAGGAGGAGGAAGAGGAGGTAAATGAAGAATGAAGTAGGGAAATGAAGAATGAAGAATGAAGAATTGGCAAATCACAATTAATAATTCACATTTCACAATTATCAATTCACATAATATCGTTATTACATTATCCCAATATCCCGTTATCCTTTAATCTCAATTAACAATAAATAATTAGGCAATTCCCTCAATTCTCACCCCTCCATTTAAATCACCCTTCCCTTGGGGAAGGGTTGGGGATGGGCTTTAGGGAGTCTATTCAAATAAAAAGGCTGTTCATTTCGAACAGCCTTTTTGTTTGGTATGATGAAAGCTTACTTATACGATTCCTTGTGCCATCATAGCCTTGGCAACTTTCAGGAATCCTGCTACGTTTGCACCCTTTACGTAGTTTACGTAGCCATCTGCTTCCGTACCATATTTCACACAGTTAGCGTGAATGTCATTCATGATGTCGTGCAACTTCTGGTCAACTTCCTCGCGGCTCCAGTGCAGACGCTCAGAGTTCTGGCTCATCTCAAGACCTGATACTGCTACACCACCTGCGTTGGCAGCCTTACCTGGAGAGTAGAGAATCTTAGCATCTTGGAATACCTTGATAGCCTCTGGAGTGGTAGGCATGTTAGCACCTTCACTTACAGCGATTACGCCGTTAGCAACGAGTGCCTTAGCAGCCTCTTCATTGATTTCGTTCTGTGTAGCAGAAGGAAGTGCGATGTCAGCTTTCTCAAACCAAGGCTTAGCACCAGCAACATACTTCACGCCATATTTCTCTGCATATTCGCTGATACGACCACGCTCAACGTTCTTGAGTTCCATGATATAATCGAGTTTCTCACGATCGATTCCGTCTGGGTCATAGATATAACCGTCAGAGTCAGAACATGTAACAGGCTTAGCACCTAATTGAATCAGTTTTTCAATGGTGTATTGAGCCACGTTACCAGCACCAGATACGAGAACGGTCTTACCCTTGATGTCAATACCCTTTGTAGCGAGCATGTTCTGCAAGAAGTATACATTTCCGTAACCAGTAGCTTCAGGACGAATCAGAGAACCACCGAATTCTTGTCCCTTACCGGTAAGAACGCCTTGGAATTGATGTGTAAGTTTCTTATACATACCGAACATATAAGCAACCTCACGACCACCTACACCGATGTCGCCTGCGGGAACGTCCTCATCAGGACCAATATGACGATAGAGCTCGCTCATGAAAGCTTGGCAGAAACGCATTACCTCTGCGTTAGACTTGCCACGTGGTGAGAAGTCTGAGCCACCCTTTGCTCCACCCATAGGAAGTGTGGTGAGTGAGTTCTTGAATGTCTGCTCAAAAGCAAGGAATTTCAAAATGGATTGGTTTACAGATGCGTGGAAACGAATACCACCTTTGTACGGACCAATCACATTGTTGTGCTGGATACGATAACCCATGTTTGTTTGTACGTTACCCTTATCGTCTGTCCATGTTACGCGGAATTGAATCAAACGATCAGGAATGCAAAGACGCTCAATAAGATTAGCTTTGTCGAATTCGGGGTGTTTGTTGTACTCTTCCTCGATAGTTCCTAACACTTGACTAACTGCCTGGATGTACTCTGGCTCATTGGGGAATCTTTGCTTTAGATTCTCAACAACTTTTGTTGCATTCATAATCTTTTTACTTTTAATTTGTATTAAATAATAGCGTTTGTGATTTGCGATTGCAAAGGTAAAGCAATTTTTTGAAATACCAAACAAAAAGATAGTTTTTTTGATGAAAAAGTGTAAAAAAGTTAGTTTATTCACAAAAACGAACGAAAAATGTCTATTATTCTTGATTTATGTCATCCGTTTCTGTGTACGGGAACAAGTTGTAAATGAAGAATGAAGAATGAAGAATGAAGAATTGGCAAATCACATATTACAATTCACAATTAGACAATTTTCTATCGCCTTTCACTCCTCCTTTATACCTCCCTCTCCTTGGGAGAGGGTCGGGGAGAGGCTTACAATATTTTCGTTAATGTTCTAAAAAATGGATGATTTGTCAAAAATAATGTGTACATTTGCAAAATATATATAACTTAACATTTATAAATGATGAAAATGACTAAATTTATTCCGATGGCATTGATGATGGCTTTGCCAGTAACGGGAATGGCGCAAAACAAATCTGGTCTCAAGATGGAGAATCTTGATAAGACAGTAAAACCCGCTGATGATTTCTACATGTTTGCAACAGGTGGTTGGCAGAAATTGAATCCATTACCAGCTGCTTATTCGCGATTCGGTAGTTTCGACCAATTGCAGGAAGACAACAACAAACGTATCAATAGCATCTTGGATGAGTTGCAAAAGAAAACGTTTGCAGAGGGAAGTACCGAACGTAAGTTGTCTGATTTCTACAAGTTGGCAATGGATGTTGACCGTAGGAACAAGGAAGGCATTGCTCCCGTTAAACCTATTCTCGATGAGATGGAAGCAGCAAAGACCAAGGAAGATTTGCAGAAGATACAACATAAATATGCTGTATTTGGATATGGTGTTCCTTTTGGTTATGGCTTTGGCGCAGACGAAAAGAATGTTACCATGAACATTTTGAGTATCAGTCAAGGTGGATTGACACTCGGACAAAAAGACTATTATGTGAACAATGACGAGGCAACAGTAAAGATTCGTGAAGCCTACAAAGAACATATTGTGAGAATGTTCAAACTCTTCGGATTTACCGAACAACAAGCCAAGGCTAAGCGCGATGCTATCTTCCGTTTCGAAACATCATTGGCACTTGTGTCGAAGAGTCGTACTGAGTTGCGCGACCCACAAGCCAACTATAACAAGATGACATTAAAGGAGTTCCAATCCAATTATCCAGGTATTCCTCTTGAGTCGATGGCAAATGCAGAAGGCATCAAGAGCGAATATATCCAAGAGATTATCGTTGGACAACCTAAGTTCATGGAATGCGCAGATAAGTTGATTGCTGCCATGACCGCAGATGACTTGCGTGCTTATATGGAATGGGACTTGATTGGAAGTGCTTCGTCATTATTGAGTGATGAGATTCGTGAAGCCAATTTCGATTTCTATGGTCGTACGATGACGGGTAGAAAAGAAGACCATCCTTTGTGGAAGCGTGCTACCAACTCCGTTCAGGGTGCCATGGGAGAGGCACTTGGAAAGATGTATTGTGACCGTTATTTCCCAGCTTCTTCCAAGAAGATTATGGAGCAATTGGTGAAGAACTTGCAGATTTCTCTCGACCAACGTATTGACGCTCAGGCGTGGATGGGTGATTCTACCAAGGCAAATGCACACCATAAACTTTCCACATTCTACGTGAAGATTGGTTATCCCAACAAGTGGAAGGATTATTCCGCATTGAAAATCGACCCAAATAAATCATACTTTGAGAACGTGATGGCTTGTCGCAAATGGCGTAATGACAAGCACATCGAGGAAAAGGCAGGAAAGCCCGTTGACCGTGATGAGTGGTTTATGACACCACAAACGGTGAATGCCTATTATAACCCAACCACCAACGAGATTTGCTTCCCCGCTGGTATTCTCCAATATCCTTTCTTTGACCCCAAAGCCGATGAAGCATTCAACTATGGAGCCATTGGCGTTGTGATTGGTCATGAGATGACGCATGGATTCGATGACCAAGGAAGACAGTTTGACGCAAACGGAAACATGCACGATTGGTGGACGGCTTCTGATGCGGCTGGTTTCAACGAACGTGCAGACCTCTACGACCGTTTCTTCTCTGCTATTGAAGTATTGCCTGGCTTGAATTCCAATGGTCGTTTGACACTTGGTGAGAACTTAGCTGACCACGGAGGACTTCAAGTAGCTTGGTACGCATATAAGAACGCTACGCAAAAGAAGCCTTTGAAAGTGAAAGACGGATTCACGGCTGACCAACGATTCTTCCTTGCATACGCTGGCGTATGGGGACAGAATATTACGGAAGAGGAAATTCGCCAACGCGTGAAGAACGACCCACACTCTTTGGGTGAATGGCGCGTAAACGGTGCTTTACCACACATCGATATGTGGTATGAAGCCTTTGGCGTAAAGGAAGGCGACAAGATGTTTATTCCAAAGAGTGAACGTCTCGACCTTTGGTAATGAAATGTCATAATAACCCTAATAACTTAAAAATTATGAGAAAGATTACTTTAAAATCATTGTTGCTTGGGGTGATGTTGTTGACCACGGCAAATGCCATGGCCATCGACTTCCCCAAGATTGGACGTGCACCTGTTGATGGTGGTTCGTATGTTTTGGTCAATTACGCAAGACCAAATCTCTTTTTCTCTCGTACTTCTTGGGATGGAGCATATTATCTTCGTCCTTTGGCAGACTCTCAGTATGAGACACATGCTTTTACTGCCCATCAAAGTGCTGATGGTTCATGGTATTTCTCGTTGACGAATGATGATATTACCACGTATGTAGGTATTCCCATTGGAACAGACAACTTGAATGGTAATTTGGAAGATCCCGCTTACTTCACTCTTGAGAATGGTGATGTGGAAGGTTTTTATCGTTTGAAAGCTGGAGACGGTAACTTGAACTTCAATGTTTATGGTAGATACCTGCACTTGAATAGTAGTGGTGAGTTTTTGGTAATCTCTGAACCTACCAACTCATGGTACCCAGATTTCTATGGAGGTGTTCTTACGGAGATGGGTGACGACGGAATGCCATATAATGTGCAAGACGAGAATAGCGAGTTTATTCCTCTCGACCATTCTTCAGAGAACTGGGCTTTTGCTGAAGTTGGGGATATTCCCTCTTTTAGCAAGAAAATCCTACTTTATACCGCAATTAAGAAGATGGAAGACGAGAATCTTGCAGATGAAACCTATCGTACAGGATTCCAAGGTGCCATTGATGCCGCCACATTATATTATAATAAGGAGGAACTGACAGATGAAGACTATGATGTTGCAATGGCAATCATAGAGGCAAAGAACAATTTGTTTGCAGAAATCCAAACTGCCCAGGAATTGCTTTCGCAAGGAGACGACGCAACTCTTCAAGCTGCCATCAATGCGGCTATAGCTGAGTTTAATGCCAAGAATGACGCAGAGTCTCTTCAAGCTGCTTTGGCGGCTCTCTATGAGGCAGAGAGAAATTACAATCTCAGTCAAGGTGACTTAACCAAATTAGGTCAGAACATGAGCTTTGAGGATTTGTCTTCTCAAGACGGAAACACAACTACAAGTGTTGCCGCTGCTCCTACTGGATGGAATCTCTATGTCAATGGTACACAAGTATCAGCTGTTGAAGAATTGAGAGCTGCAGGTCTTACTGGTTGGGCAGGTATCAACGGTGATGGTGATGGTGCCAAGGAAGGTAACTTTATCTATGGTATCTGGAATTCAGGTATGCCTTCTATCGAATTGTCACAAACATTGGAAGGATTGGAGAATGGAACCTATACCGTATTTGCCTCTGTGATGGTTGGTGCTAATGGTAGTGGTTCGCGTAGAACAACCCAACGTATCTTCGGTAATTTGAATGCTAAGTATTTTGGTGCTGAAGGTGAGTATGATGCCGATAAACTGGATAAGCGAGAAGTCTATGAGTTTGAAGGTTTAGCAGAACCCGTTACTGACACGCAATTGCAAGAAATGAGCGTACAGGCATACGTATATGATGGAACGTTGACTTTCGGATTCCGTACTGATAACAATATCGCTGCCGCTCGTCGTACTAACTCGAATGGTGCTGGTGGTGATGGTTGGTTTAAGATTGATAACTTCCGCATCCATAAGGAATCGGCAAGTATCGATGCTCCTTTGAAGATTTATGAATTCTACAAGAACATGATTTCCGAATTGCAAGGACAACCCATGCAAGATAAGGTGGAAGAGCATTTGGCAGAATTAATCAATAGCACAGAAGTATCTGCCAGCAATACCGAACAGGAAATCGTTGACGCTTTCTTGAAGTTGAAGGATGAATATTCAGGCATTAAGTCTTCGATTGATGCTTATGCTAAATTGGATAAGGCCATCAACGAGGCACAACAAAATCTGAATGATTATAGCAACTATGCAGGTGCTGACGAATATGCCGACTTGATTTTGGAAGCTCAAGACACATATTATGACCGTCTTGCCAATGAACAGGAAATTGAGGAAATGCTTGCCAAACTCGATGAGGGATTGAATACGTTGAAACTCTCTGGTGTTGCTGTTGATGTTTACGTAACCGACTTGATTAAAAACCCAAGTTTCGAGGATATGTCTGCACAAGGTAACGCTGAGACGAGTGGTGCTTCTCCTGCACCAGCAGGATGGACGTTGATGCTCGATGGACAAATTGTAACGGGTACTCCATCTCTCGGATGGTGTGGTATCAATAGCGGTGATGGTGGAATGGATCAACATGGAGCTTACGATGACGAAGGCAATTTGTTGACCAGTCAGGTAGTAGACGGACAACGCTTGTGGGGTATCTGGAATGACCGCATTCCTGAAGTAGAACTTTCACAGACATTGACCGGTTTACCACAAGGAACTTATGTATTGTCTGCATGGGTGATGGTAGAACACCAATGGGCAGGTAATTGCTTGACCACCCAACGTATCTTCGCCAATAATTCTGTTACGATGTTTGGTAGTGAGGAAACACATGCTATCAATCTGCCTTCAGATGCTATAGCCGCAAAATTGCTCGATGAGAACAATCCAACCGATATTAAGTTCTTGAACTATGCAGGTTATTCTTGCGAGAGTGGCGACCCATATACACACTTCCCACGTTTGATGACGCTAAGATTTGGTGTTGATGAGAGCGGTGTTGCCAAGATTGGTTTCCGTACCAACAATGTTGACCCACAAGGGGAAGAGAGAACAAGTGGTATCGGATGGTTTAAGCTTGACAATTTCCAACTCTTCTATGAAAGCGAGGATATTCCTACTTCCATCAAGGGTATCGGTGAAAACGTTGCTCGTTTGAATGCTACGGAATTCTATTCATTGGATGGTCGTCGCTTGAATGCTCCCCAACGTGGCGTGAACATCATCAAGACACAAGCCGCCGATGGTAGCGTGAAGACCAATAAGGTGATAGTGAAATAAAAGCCCATCCCCAACCCTTCCCCAAGGAGAGGGAAAGCCCATCCCCAACCCTTCCCCAAGGGAAGGGAGTTGTTAGATAGAAGCAAGAAAGTTAGAAGCAAGAAGCAAGAGATATGCCTTACTAATAGCGGGCTAATCTCTTGCTTCTTATTTTCTTACTTTCTAACTCTCTAAAAAGCATATCTCTTGCTTCTCGCTTCTAACTTTCTTGCTTCTCGCTTCTAACTTTCTTGCTTCTTACTCCTCCATTTGTGGCCCCCTCTCCTTGGGAGAGGGCTGGGGAGAGGCTTCAATTATCTAAATTAACCTAAAATACCGTTTTTTTTTGCGTATAATTGGTTTTACGTCGAAAAATATTTGTAATTTTGTCACTTGAAAGAAAAGGGGCAAAATCGCACAGAGCGAAAATAAATGCCCTTCTCGTTGAATTATCATAAAAATGAGACAAATCCAAAATGGACGAAAATCAAACATTTGATCAAGACAGAATTATTAAAATCAACATTGAGGAAGAGATGAAGTCATCATACATCGACTATTCGATGTCGGTGATTGTGGCTCGTGCGCTTCCTGATGTACGTGACGGATTTAAACCCGTGCATCGCAGAATCCTTTATGGTATGCTTGGCATTGGCAACACAAGTTCCAATCCCTATAAGAAGTGTGCCCGTGTAGTAGGTGAAGTGTTAGGTAAGTATCACCCACATGGTGATTCATCAGTATACGGTGCGTTGGTTCGTATGGGACAATCCTGGAACATGCGCTATTGCTTGGTAGACGGACAAGGTAACTTCGGTTCCGTCGATGGCGACTCTCCCGCTGCTATGCGTTATACGGAGTGCCGACTCTCCAAGATGGGAGAGCAAATCATGGACGACTTGGAGAAGGATACGGTAGACATGGTAAACAACTTCGATGACTCGCTCACCGAACCAAGTGTGATGCCTACCAAGATTCCTAACCTACTCGTTAATGGTGGAAACGGTATTGCCGTGGGTATGGCAACCAATATGCCCACGCATAATTTGGGTGAAGTTATTGACGGTTGTTGTGCTTATATCGACAATCCCGACATCGATACCGAAGGATTGATGCGCTTTATTCCCGCTCCCGACTTCCCTACAGGTGCATATATATATGGTTTGCAAGGCGTGAAGGATGCTTATGAGACGGGTAGAGGACGCATTGTGATGCGCGCAAAGGCAGAGATAGAAAGTGATGAACATGGAGATAGAATCGTCATTACCGAAATTCCTTACGGCGTAAATAAGCAACAGCTCATTGAGTACATTGCCGAACTCGTGAAGGAAGGTAAGATTGACGGTATTTCAAATGCCAACGACGAAACTGGCCGTCAAGGTATGCGTATCGTAGTTGACGTGAAGCGCGACGCAAATGCCAATGTTATCTTGAATAAGTTGTTTAAGATGACCGCCCTTCAAAGTTCGTTCTCCGTGAACAATATCGCCTTGGTGAAAGGTCGTCCACGTACATTGAGCTTGAAGGAATGTATCAAGTATTTCGTTGAGCATCGTCATGACGTAACTATCCGTCGTACCAAGTATGACTTGCGTAAGGCTCAAGACCGTGCGCACATCTTGGAAGGATTGATTATTGCGTGCGACAATATAGACGAGGTGGTTCATATCATCCGTGCTTCACAAACTCCTTCTGATGCACAACGCAACTTGGAGAAGCGTTTCGAATTAGACGAATTACAATCCAAGGCTATCGTAGACATGCGCTTGAGTCAGTTGACAGGCTTGCGTATGGATCAGTTGCATGCTGAGTATGAGGAGTTGATGAAGACCATCGAATACTTGCAGAGCATCCTTGATGACCCCGAACTTTGCAAGAAGGTGATGAAGGACGAACTCATTGAGGTGAAAGAGAAATATGGCGATGCCCGTCGTACCGAAATCATTCCCGATGAGCATGAATTCAACGCAGAAGACTTCTATCCCAATGATCCTGTTGTCATTACGGTTAGTCACTTAGGATATATCAAGCGCACTCCATTGTCGGAGTTCCGCGAGCAAGCACGTGGCGGTGTAGGAGCAAAGGGAGCCAGTTCGCGTGACAAGGACTTCACCGAATATATCTATCCTGCAACGATGCACCAAACCATGTTGTTCTTTACCAAGAAAGGTCGTTGCTATTGGTTGAAGTGCTATGACATTCCAGAGGGTGACAAGACCTCGAAGGGTAGGGCAATCCAAAACTTGTTGAACATTGAACCTTCTGATTCCGTGAATGCATTCTTGCGTTTGCGTGGTCAAGGTTTGCAAGACCAAGAGTTCATTAATTCTCACTATGTGGTGTTCTGTACGAAGAACGGTACGGTGAAGAAGACTTGCTTGGAGGCTTATTCTCGTCCGCGTACAAACGGTGTGATTGCCATCAACATCGAAGAAAACGATGAGGTGGTAGATGTTCGCTTGACCAATGGCAGAAACGAATTGATTATTGCCAACCGCAATGGTCGTGCCGTTCGTTTCGATGAGCGTACCATCCGTACGATGGGACGTGTTGCCACGGGTGTGAGAGGTATGAAACTCGACGATGGCGACGATGCGGTAGTTGGTATGATTGTTGTCAATGATGCCAGCAATGAAACCGTGATGGTAGTGAGCGAGGAAGGCTATGGCAAGCGTTCGCAAGTGGAAGACTATCGTAAGACCAATCGTGGCGGTAAGGGCGTGAAGACCCTGAGCATCACCGATAAGACAGGTAGATTGGTTGCCATTAAGAACGTTACCGACGATAACGACTTGATGATTATCAACAAGAGTGGTATCGTCATTCGCTTGGCGGTAGCTGAAGTACGCGTGATGGGTAGGGCAACGCAAGGCGTTCGTCTTATCAACTTGACCAAGAAGAATGATGTCATTGCGAGCGTTTGCAAGGTGATGAGTTCTGAATTGGAAGCTACCGTAGAAGAGGAAAGTCGTGCTCAATGGGCGCAGAAGAATGCTGAAATCTTAAAAGATTCTACTGCTGCAACTAATTGGGACGTTGAAACGTCAAACGAAACAAACGAAGGCGAATCCGAAGAACCTTTCATAGATTCAGAAGAGGAACCCAACAATGAATAAGAATATAATCAACCTTTTTAATTAAAAAGCTTATGAAAAAATTAATGATTGCGGCTATGATGTTACTCGGTACATCTACCGCCTTTGCTGGAGACAGCGACGCTTTGAAGGCTATCCTCAAGGCTAAGGGTTATGCTGAAGCAGCATCTCTTGTAAAATCTTCTCTCTCTCAACTCGCATCTGATGCAGAGAAAGCCAAGGCTTACAACCATTTGGTACAACTCGCTATGGAGAAATTCAATAACGAAACTACCATCCAGACAGAAAATCAAACAGCAAAATTGACTCAAAAAGCAGAACAGCCTTTTGATACACTTGGTTATTACAATGCTGCTTATGATGCCTTGATGAATGCTATCGAATGTAATAAGTATGATAACATGCCAGATGCAAAGGGTAAAGTGAAACCTAAGTTCCATGATGCTTTACTTCAAGTCATTCCCAATGCTCGTATTCAATTGGTAAATGGCGGTCAATGGGCAGCACAGCATAGCAATGATGAAGGTGTGTTGAAGTATTGGGGTACTTTCCTCGACACCGAAGATGCCGATTTGTTGAAGACTATCGATAAGAGTAACGAACAGGGTTATCTGGGACAGGTGGCTTATTTCACCGCTCTCTATGCAAACCAAAACAAGCAAATCGACCGTGCCATGAAGTATCTTGAGATGGCCATGAAAGACCCAGAGCAAGCTAAAGAGGCTCAGAACATGAAGTTTACCATCGGTCAGCAAAACTTGAAGACTCATGCAGACACATTGAAGTTCGTTGATGAATTGAAGGTATTCTATGAGCAGAATTCTGATAGCGAGGCTGCTTTCGGTACTTTGTGCAATCTCTATAGCCAAATGAACAAGAAGGATGAGGTTGTTAAGCTCGTTAACGACAAGATTTCAAGAGATCCTAACAACTCTACAGCTTGGGCTTTGAAGGGACAAACCGAAATGAACGAGCAGAAGTATGATGATGCCATCGAGTCTTTCAAGAAATCTGTTGACATCGACGGTACCAACCCTGTTGTTCTCACTTACCTCGGCTTCTGCATGAACTCTAAGGCTGCTGGTATCGAGGGTAACATCCCTGCACAGAAGGCTCTCTATAAGGAGTCTATGGGCTACCTCGAAAGAGCCAAGGAGATTGACCCATCTCGCGAGAAGGCTAACTGGGCATATCCACTCTACCAGTGCTACTACATCAACTATAGCGCCACCGATCCTCGTACGAAGGAATTGGAGGATATGCTGAAATAATTCTAATGCATTTTATAACACGGAAGATACGAATGCAGTTCGTATCCTTCCGTGTTTTTTTTTGTATCAATGGGCATGATGGATAACATATTCAATAACAAGATGAAAAGATTGTATAGCATACTTTTCATGCTACTGCTGTTCGTGTGCGCAAGTGCCCAAAAGAAGGAAATTTCCAATGCGCGGGATAACATCAAGAAAAACAGGAATTTAGAACAGGCAGAGAAAAGCATGAACGATTTGTTAAAGGATTCCGCAAATCGATATAACGACAGGATATGGAGTACGATGTTTGATGCCATTTTCAAGCAATACGTACAGGGAAACGAGAAACTTTACTTACGACAGAATTATGACACCACTAAGCTTTTCAATCTAACGATGAAAATGATTCGCACCGCCGAAAGTCTTGACTCGGTGGATGCTCGTCCTAACAAGAACGGAAAGATAGAACTGAAGCATCGCAAGAAGCATGCCGACCTGCTTCACAAGTATCGTCCTAACTTGTACAATGGCGGTCTTTTCTTCGTGAACAAACAGAAATATGCGGAGGCTTATAAATACTTTGATGCGTATATCGACTGTGCCAACCAACCACTCTTTACGCAATTCGATTATAATGCCAACGACAAGCGAATTCCCGAGGCAGCTTATTGGGCTGTCTATTGTGGATATAAGATGAAAGACCCCAAGGCAACTTTTCACCATACGTATCTTGCCTTGAAGGATACGGCTCGTTATTGCATGATGTTGCAATACTTGGCAGAGACTTATCGTTTGGAGAAAGATACGGTGAGATACATTGAGACGCTCACCGAAGGGTTTGAGAAATATCCCACATTTGAATTCTTCTTCCCTCGTCTCGTGCAGTATTATGGTGAGAATGGTCGTTGGGGAACGGTATTGGACATTTCCGAACGCGCCATTTCCAACAACCCAGAAAGCGAGATATATCGCTTGAGCAAGGGAACGGCTTTGTTGAACTTGGGCAAATACGACGAGTGTATCGCCATCAGCGACGAGTTGATTGCCGAAAACGACAGTTTGGCTGATGCCTATTACGATGCTGGGATGGCGTATTTTCAGAAAGCAGTAGAACTCGACAAGAATATCCAGTTGAGCAAGAAGCAGAAAAACAAGATAAAGGATTTATATCACAAGGCTTTGCCTTATATGAAATGCTATCGTGCGTTGGCTCCCGACCAGCGTAGCAAGTGGGGGTTGACATTATATACCATCTACCTCAATTTGAATATGGGTGATGAGTTCGACGAAATAGACAGGTTATTAAGAGAAAAACATTAGAATAATGAAAACAGAAGAGATACTCGATAAATTGGGCATTCAACAACTTACCGACATGCAGGTGGAAGCTATGAATGCCATCTTACGTACCGACGATGATGTAGTACTGTTGTCGCCTACGGGTTCGGGAAAGACGTTGGCTTACCTCTTGCCGTTGGTGCAGATGCTCGACGCAAAGTCTAACGACGTGCAAGCCGTTGTTATCGTTCCTGGGCGTGAATTGGCATTGCAATCTGCTACCGTACTCAAGGACATGAAGTGCGGCTTGCGTGCGTGTGCTTGTTATGGCGGTAGGGCGGCAATGGACGAGCATCGCGTATTGCGACAGGTACAACCACAAATCGTATGCGCCACGCCAGGGCGATTGCAAGACCAGCTTTCCAAAGGGAACAGCCAAGCCAACACCCATCCCCATCTCCTGATAGACGA
>JAEEGL010978603.1_pt1 | contig 24377 bp, 20 predicted proteins | sample 9134231 | NCBI WGS metagenome assembly JAEEGL01 (sample SAMN16246548, study PRJNA631951) | gut metagenome | biome: gut microbiome; feature: rumen; material: fiber-attached | host: Bos | place: Iran: Karaj | collected 2018-10
CACCAGAATCTCTGAAGGTGTATAGTGCAGATGGTTCTCACGCTCCAGTTTCCGGGCGATAGCCTGACGCAGATCGGGGTAGCCTGGTACTGGTGAATAGCGAGAGTAATTCTCGTCGATAGCCAACTTGGCTGCCTGCTTGATATGGTCAGGGGTATTGAAGTCGGGCTCTCCTACGCTCATGTTGATGACGTCGATGCCCTGAGCTTTCATTTCTGAACTCTTCTGTGACATAGCCAGCGTGGCTGAAGGAGCCAGGCGCTGCAAACGGTTTGATAATTGTGCCATATTTGTTACAAATTTGTGTGCAAAAGTAATCAAAATTATTGTTATATCACAAGGTTTGTGTCACTTTTTCGTGTTTTTAGCAGAATTTGTGACGTTTTGGCTATTATTTCAGGTGTAGAAGATGCCCCATGCGGTTTTTCTTTGTCTCCAGATAGCGCAGATTATACTTGTTCGGAGTAACCTCGATGGGCACGTTCTCGATGATTTCGAGGCCGTAGGCTTCCAGTCCCACACGTTTAACAGGGTTATTGGTCAGCAGACGCATCTTGTGTACTCCCAGATGGCGCAGCATCTGCGCGCCACAGCCATAGTCGCGCTCGTCGGGTTTGAATCCCAGATGCACGTTGGCATCCACCGTGTCGTAGCCTTCTTCCTGCAACTTGTAGGCGGCAATCTTGTTCATCAGTCCGATGCCTCTGCCTTCCTGCTGCATGTAGATCACCACACCCTTGCCCTCTTTCTCGATGGCCTGCATGGCCTTGTGGAGCTGTTCGCCGCAGTCGCAGCGCTTCGAGCCGAGGATATCGCCCGTCATACAAGAAGAATGTACGCGTACGAGGATGGGCTCATCGTCTTTCCACTCACCCTTGATGAGTGCCAGGTGCTCCAGTCCGTTGCTCTTCTGTCGGAAGGGAATCAGTCGGAAGTGGCCGTAGTCGGTCGGCATGTCCACCTCTTCGCCCACCTCGATGAGCGACTCCTTCTTCAGGCGGTAGGCAATCATATCCTTGATGCTGATGATCTTCATGTCCCATTCCTTCGCCAGCTCCATCAGCTGGGGCAGACGAGCCATCGTGCCGTCTTCGTTCATGATCTCCATCAGGGCGCCGGCAGGGTAGAGGCCCGCCATGCGACAGAGGTCGATGGTGGCTTCGGTATGTCCGCTGCGACGCAGCACGCCGTTCTCCTGAGCATAGAGGGGGTTCACGTGTCCCGGACGTCCGAAGGTCTCAGGGCGTGAGTCGGGGTCGGCGAGTGCCTTGATGGTCTCAGCGCGGTCATGTGCAGAGACGCCAGTGGTGCAGCCTTCCAGCTTATCCACCGTCACGGTGAAGGGGGTGCCCAGCACCGAGGTGTTGTCCTGTACCTGATGGGGCAGGTCGAGCTCGTTGCAGCGCTCGATGGTGATGGGGGCGCAGAGCACGCCTCGGGCGTTCTTCAGCATGAAGTTCACCTTCTCGGCGGTGATCTTCTCGGCAGCAATGATGAGGTCGCCCTCATTCTCACGGTCCTCGTCATCCACCACGATCACGAACTTACCTTCGCCGAAGTCGGCCACAGCCTCCTCTATTGAGTTCAGTTTGAATGATTCCATAATGTTACACCTTATTATATATATTAAGTAGTCTTTGATCCTAACGCTTCTAGTTGCTTCTGCAACGCTTCCTGCTCTTTCAGCTCTTCTTGTTTCTTCAGCTCCTTTCGCTGTGCCGACAGGTCCATGGCACGCGGGATGATGCGATCGCTTACCTGACGGATGGTGCGCAGGTCCTTATACAGGCGCAGGCGGAAGCGGTACATCCTGATGTAGAAGAAGACGCCCAGCGGCAGGCACAAGCCTGTGATGATGTTCATCCACTTTTTGCGGAAGGGACGGGTATGGGCATTCGGGTAGATGATCGGGTACTGGTTGAGTTCAGCGATCAGTCTCACGTCGCGTGTGTAGCCCAGATCCTCGATAGCCACCTCGAGCGCATTGCAGATGCGCTCTATCTCATAGTCGTCGCCAGCATGGAAGAACACCTTGATGGGGTTCGGCCAGAACAGCAGCTTGTGGTTCTCGCTGTAGGCCTCGATCTCCTCCGAGATCTTCCGCAGCAGACTCACGTCGATCTTGTACTTCGGATGCGTGATGATCACCTCCTTGCGGGTGATATAGCGCTTCTGTCTGAGACCGAGTATCTGCATGGCGATGTTCTTGTAGAGGTCGATGTTAAAGACGGTAGAGTCTTTGTTGGCCTTATAGGTGAAGAACACGGCAATCGGCGTGAGTACGATGGTAGAGATGGTCTGTCCGAACCACACCTCCCATTGTCCGTCGCGCGCCATACGCATGCCTGAGTTGTCGAAGATGTAATACACGATAAACACCATCACCGACACCACCACAGGCACACCCAGTCCGCCCTTGCGGATGATGGCGCCCAGGGGAGCTCCGATAAAGAAGAAGATGATGCACGACAGGGCGAGGGTGAACTTCTTGATCGCCTCGATCTTATGGTGACGGTAGTTGCGGTGCAGGTATTTCGCATACTCCATCTTCATCTCCATATCCGTCATGATCTGCTGCACGCTCTGCAGGGCGTTCTTCACGGTGGCCTGCTTCTTCGAGTCAGTCTGCTGGGCATAGAGCGAGTCGAAAGATGATGTGTCGCCAGCCAGCTTCTTCACCAGCTTCAGCGAGTCGTTGCCCCTATATTCGGGCCCGCGGAAATAGTATTGCTTCGCATCCCTGTAATACGCGCGCCCCACGCTGTCGTTAAACTCCTTCAGCGAGTCGAGGTCGTGCAGGATCATGCTCAGGCTCTTGGCACGTGCATCGCCGGCCACCTCGTTCATGTCCGTCAGGTTGAAGCCGCTGTCAAACTCCAGCACGATACGCTTCGACGAGAAGGTCTCCCTGCGATAAGGCACGGTGGCGGTGTTGGCCAGCTCCTGCGAACGCATATTCTCAAACCACTCGCCGCTATACAACTGCAGCACCAGGTGCTTCTTCTCCTCCGTGCTCTGCATCATACCCGAGTCGGCCAGGATGATGGCCTGATCCTCGAAGCCGCCCGTCTGGCGGTAGATCATGATACCATAGAGCATACCCGTGTTCAGGTCCTTCTTCTGCACGTAGATGTTCGAGCCGGGGATGCCGTCGTAGAAGATGCCTTCGGGGATCTCGAGCTCGGGGCTCTTCTGCTTCATCGAGATGAGCAGCTGGTAGAAAGAGAGGTTTGATTTGGGATACACCACATCCTGAAAGAAGTACGATACGCCTGATATCAGCATCACGATCACGATCAGGGGCCTGAACGCCTGCATCAACGAGATGCCTGCGGCCTTGATAGCCGTCAGCTCAGAGCTCTCACCCAGGTTACCGAATACGATCAGCGAACTCAGCAGGATCGCCAGCGGCAGGGCTTGAGGCAGCAGCATCAGTCCCATGTACCAGAAGAACTGAGCCATCACTTCGAGCGACAGACCCTTACCGATCAGCTCATCGACATAACGCCACAGGAACTGCATCATCAGCACAAACTGGCAGATGAAAAAGGTTCCCATAAACAGCATGCCGAACTGCTTGGTGATAAATATGTCTAATTTCTTTATGCCGAGCATATCAGGGTGCAAAGGTACAAAAAAGAAGTGAAAAGTGATACGTGAAAGGTGAAAAGTTGCTTTGCCTTGTATTTTTTTCACTATTCACTCCACACTCCTCAAAGGCCGCTGGCCCTGTGCAGTCTGTCGAGATTGCTCTCCCAGAGGATCTTCAGGCCGTCGGCATCGTCATCTTCCGCAAAATCGGTGATAAACAGGTTCAGATGGTGCGTCAGGTCGCTCTTTCCGATGCGCATCTCCCAATACGAGTCCTCGTCCGTCTCGTCGTCATAATCCCATTTCAGTCTGATATGGTCGTATTTCACGTATTCGATCAGATGTGCCTTGCGGATGTCCTGCTGTGTCCAGGGCTCGCCCCAGATGAAGGTAAAAATGCCGTTTTCCTCTGTCACGTGGTCTGCTAACCACCGTTCAAGTCCGTGTGCGCTGCTGATTTGTTCCCAAATAATGTTTGGCGACTTAGTAGTCAGTGGGTATTCAATGTCGATTCTTTGCTTGCCCATACGCTTTTAGTCCGTTTGTTATTGGTAAATAGGGATATCTACGCCACAAAAGTATGAAAAAACTACGAAATAAAAAAATATTTTTCGAAAAATTTTGGTGGTTTGAAAAAAATATGTACCTTTGCACCCGCTTAACAGCAGATGGCGGGATAGCTCAGCTGGTTAGAGCGCATGATTCATAATCATGAGGTCGCCGGTTCAATCCCGGCTCCCGCTACTGAAGAAGGCAGTTAGAGAGAGTTCTAATTGCCTTTTTTCGTTTCAGATCCGCTAATCATGAATTATAGCATATAAATATTATAATAATGTATCCGACCCGTCATCTTTCCAAGGCCCGACTCGCTGTGGCAGGCATCCTGCTGCTCTGTAGCATGCGTGCTGTGGCCCAGCAGCGCCAGAAGTATGAGTTTATGCGTAACCTGCCTGTCTATGCCGACTCGCTGATTGCCGACCTCACCTATCCCCTCGCATGGGGACATAGTGAGCTGAGCGACTTTGACGCTTGGCGCCAGGCGGCCCGTCAGAAGGTTTTCGACTGTATGCTCACGCCGCCGCCCCCTCCTGCCAAGGGCTTTGAGGCCAAGATCCTCTTCGAGGAGCAGCGCGAGGGCTATAAGGCGCGTAAGATCGAGATCCGCCTAAGCCGTTACTACACGGTGCCCGCCTATGTGCTCATCCCCGATGGCAAAGGTCCGTTCCCAGCAGTGAACCTCCTGCACGATCATGGTGCCCATCTCTTTATCGGCAAGGAGAAAGTCATCCGTCCGCTGGCGTGCGAGGATTCACTCGTCATCAAGGATGCCGAGGAGTGGCTTTCAGGCTATGGCGGTCAGTTCTTTGGCGACTATCTCGCCCAGCACGGCTATGTGGTGTTCGCTGCCGATGCCCCTATGTGGGGAGAGCGTGGTCAGAAAGAAGGGCCCCGTCGTGACCGTTACGACATGATTGCCGGTAATATGATGATGTATGGCATCGATCTCTCAGCCTATATGACCTACGATGATCTCTCAGGCACCGAGTATCTGGCGTCGATGCCCGAGGTCGATGCCTCGCGCATCGGCTGTGCAGGCTGGTCGATGGGTGCCTATCGGGCATGGATGCTCGCCGCCCTCTCCGACCGCATCAAGGCCAGCGCCTCCGTCTGTTGGATGGTCACCACCGACGAGCAGCTGTCGTTCAAGTACAGCCGCACGGAGAATGGCGGCTTCGCCAACTGCTACCCAGGCCTGCGCCGTTGGCTCGACTATCCCCATGTGGCCAGTATCGCCTGTCCGAAGGCGATGCTCTTCATCAACGGCTCTCAGGATAAGCTCTTCCCAGTGGCAGGCGTTCAGAAGGCCTTCGACATCATGCATGCCACCTGGCAGAGTCAGGGTGCCGACGACAAACTCGAAACCGAACTCTGGGACATCCCCCACAGCTGCCCCGTCGAGGTCCAACAGCGCGTTCTCGCCTTCTTCGCCAAGCATCTATAATAGTGTAATACAAAATATCAAACATCGCTTTGTCGTCTGAGCGTGCTTCAACTGAGCCATATTAAAGATAAATTTTGCAAGTATTAATGCGCGCAATTTCTAGATTTAAATCTCGCTATTTTTATCCATAAAGGCCGCCTCTGCTGCTTCATCGTTTTGACATGGCAAAGGTAAGAACATTTGATTGCGGTTTATGAATACTTCACAAGAAATTTTTCATTTTTCTGCGAATTTTCTTTTTCCTGATTCAGTTTACATATTTTGATGCAGTTGTTGCAGTGTTGCAGTCCTATAAAGACTCTTTCCACCACCAAAATTAATTCTCTATATTAATATATATTTATATATATAAATATAGAGTTGTTTTTCTGACTTTCACATGATCTGTTTTGGAACTGCAACACTGCAACGCTGCAGCAGCAAGGGCAGTGCGGATATATTACAGTCATCTCGACTAAGCGAAGCGCATGGAGAGATCTCAGGAGATTTCTTGGACTAGCCAAGCGGCAAAGCCGAGCGCTCGACTACGCTCGAAATGACAGGGTTGCACTCGAAATGACAATGTGGGTTCGGTCGAAATGACAAAGGCGTCACCTGCGGTTTTGGAGCCAGGATTTGACCTTTACGGCTATGATGATAATAGCCGCAAGGATAAAGAGCGGTACATAGCTGCTCAGGTCGTTGGTGATGAACTGACGGAACCCCTGGACGATACCTTTGCCAAGTGTCTGAATAAACTCTATCATCGTAATGATTTTTTTATGGCAAAATAACCTTACAGGAATTCTGCCCTTTCTTCATGATGTAGAGGCCCTTGGTAGGGGTAGTGGTTTGACGGCCTTGCAGGTCGAACCACATGGCGGCCTCGTCGTGATTGCTCGTGGCGAGGGGCGCATGGATGGCGGTGGAGCCGTCGCCAAAGGCGTCGAGGGCTGCAGTGGGCTTGCCGTCGGTGGTGAAGGCGCCCATGTCGTAGGCACCCCAGCCTACGGTGGTGTAGTAATCGGGCTTCCAGACGCCATCGGCGAGGGGCTCCCAATAGATGATGCCTGCACACTGGGGCAGATTCTTGGTCTTATCAAAAAGATCATACATGACCTTTGAGGCTTTGTCGGCATCCTGCACCTTAAATCCTGTCTCGACGATCATGACGGGCACCTTGAAGAGGTCGCCCAGCGTCTTCACGCTGTTGGCGGCATTGGTGTTGCTGGCCACACCGCTCTTCGTGGTGTCGTCCCAGTATTCCTCGTTGGGATAGTGGGATAGGCCAATCATATCGAACTTGCCGCCTGCCTCCTTGAACTCCTTATAGAACCAGCCGTCGTAGTCAGCGGCTTTGTAGGCATTGTCGATATGCACGATGACATAGGCATCGGGGAACACCTCTTTCACGGCATCGTAGCCGGCATTGCTGAGGGCCACATAGTTGGTGTAGCGTGCGCTGCCGCTCTTGTTCCAGTCGATCTTGCCGTGATCGAAGATCATGCCGTTGGTGGTCTCGTTGCCCACCTGAACCCACTTGGGCTCGACGCCTTTCTGCTTCAGGGCGGTGAGCACCTCCTTGGTATGGTCGGCAACGGCGGCCTTCACCTGTTCGAAGGTGTAGCCGCTCCAGTCCTTGGGCATCTCCTGACGCGAGGGATCAGCGAAGAAATCGCTGTAGTGGAAGTCGATCATCACGTCGAGTCCCTGCTCATGGGCCCGCTCTGCCTTGTTCACGACATCGGCCTGATCGCACCAGGCACCATAACCGTAGCCGAGGGGATTGACCCAGACACGCAGACGGACGGCATTCATGCCGATGGCCTTCATCAGGGCGAAGAGCTCAGTCTCCTGACCACTGGTGGTATAGAACTTCTTGCCGCTGGCCTCCATCTCTGTGCCCCAGCTGACATCGGCCCCTCGCACAAAGTCGCTTTGAGCCTTGACAGCGGTGAGTGACAAGAGGAGCAACAGGGCGGTAAATATACGTCGTAAATCCATAGTTTTTAAGTTTTATTTCCGTTTCATGGCACAAAGATAGGCAAAAAATCACAAATTTTGAACGGAAATATGAAAAAAATGGTAGGTTTTTGGGATTTTTCAGTAATTTTGCACCAACTAAATAACCGTTTTTGCATGAGAAGACTATTCCTGATATGGCTGACTGCCCTGATTGCCGGCACTGCAACTGCCCAGCAGGTGATTGACCTGACGGGTCCGTGGGATTTTGCCGTAGGCGACACTGCCGTCTATAAGGACTTTGTGGTGCTGCCCGGATCGATGGAGACCAACGGCAAGGCCGAACAGACGGAACGGATGTGGTTTCAGCGTGGTATCTATGTGCCGCTTGACTGGCGCGAAAGCCGTGTGACGCTCTTCCTGGAGCGCCCGAGCGGGGAGACTACCGTTTATGTGAACGACGGGTTGCTGGGTAGCCGAGAGGAGCCTTTCACGCCTCATATCTTTGATCTGACAAGGCTGCTGGTGCCTGGACAGCGTAACCTGATAACGGTATCCATGACCTCGCCCAAGGGCTGCTGGCAGGGTATCTCCGGACGTGTGGAGATGCGCTCGCAGCCACGTGACCTCTATATTGAACGCGTGAAGCTGAATCCCCATCCCTTCATGGGTGTCGTGAATATCGATCTCCAGCTGACAGGGCGCATCAACTATCTGAACAGTGATGTGGTGGCCGTGCTGCTGCAGCGTGCTGATGTGGATTCAGCAACGGTGGTGAGCCGTTATTTCTCCCTGGATGGCAGACAAGTGAACCTGGTGATGCCTTTCGAAAAGGAGGTGGCTTTGTGGGATGAGTTCCATCCGCACCTCTATCGGATCGCGATCGCTGTGGGTGATGATTATTTCGAGACCACCTTCGGCATGCAGGAGACGATGCTTCTGAACCACATGCCTGTGATCAACGGACATGAGATCTTCCTCCGTGGAGTGGTGAATGAAGGACAGCTCTCGCCGACGGGCTTCGCAGCCACAGATGTGGAGGCGTGGCTTGAGACCTTCCGTGCCTGCAAGAACTATGGCTTCAACAATATGCGCTTCAAAGGCTATTGTCCGCCAGAGGCTGCCTTCACAGCGGCCGACAAGCTGGGCTTCTACCTGCTGCCTGAGGTGCAGGGTGATGAGGTGGCTCGGGTGATTGATGTCTTCGGACAGCATCCCTCGTTCCTGATGATGGGACCTGCCTGCTATCCTGACTCTCTACGTCCTGTGATTCAGGAGATCCCCTCGTCGAAGTTGGATAATGACAGCAGCAGGCTGTGCTACTACAAGCATCAGATAGAGGGCAACCTGCTGGGTGATAGTGTGTCAGGGTTCGAGGTGCAGGACTTTGCAGAGGTGCGCAGTCACTTCACGCCCAATGAGTGGCGCCAGTTCTGCTCGTCGGTGGTGCCGCTGGTGCATTTTCCCCATGCCAAGCTGACGCCAGCCGATACGCTCTGCGTGCCTGTGGCGGTGTATAATGCGATGGGCGGTGATCTGCGCCCCATCAGAGCCTCATATTATATCACTGATGAGAAGCGGCAGGTGCTGTTAGGCGGTCAGCTGCCGCCCAAGGGCATCCCCTTGGGGAAACAGATGGAACTGGGCACGATTTGCGTGCCGCTCGACTCGATCGCTGCCCCTCAGAAACTGACGCTTACCTTGACGCTGGGCAATAGGATTGCCAACAGTTGGGAGTTTATGATCTCGCCAGCCCCAGAGCCGTCGCCAGCCATCAAACCAGAAGAGACGATGTGATAGAAAACAAAAAGAGAGGCCTGAAACCTCTCTTTTTTGGTGATCCGTTTGGGGCTCGAACCCAAGACCCCAACATTAAAAGTGTTGTGCTCTACCGACTGAGCTAACGGATCGACCTTATGGTGCAATCTTTCGAAAGCGGGTGCAAAGGTACAACGAATTTTTGAATCTGCCAAATTTATTCGACGGATTTTTTATTTATCGGCTTTTTTTCGTCCTCTTTCGTCACATACCGTTGATAGTAGGCAATAAGCAGACTGGTAAGCGGTAGGGCAATAATCAGACCGATGAATCCCAGCAGAGCGCCCCATACAGAGAGGCTCAGCAACAGGATGGCAGGGTTGAGCCCCATGGCGCTACCCATGACCTTCGGCGTGACAATCATGTCGCAGATCAGCTGTACGACGATGAAGACAATCAAGGCGCCCAGCAGGATGATCCAGAAGTTCTGGCCTGTATCGGCAGCCTTCAACAAGGCCAGTAGCACCGTGGGTATCAAGGCGAAGGTGTGCAGATAAGGCACCATGTCCATAATACCAATCATGATGCCAAGACCGATAGCCATTGGGAAATCGATGATCGTAAAACCGATGCAGAAAAGGACACCCATGATGAGGGCCACTAGGCCCTGACCACGCAGATAGTTGTTGAGTGCCTCCTTGGCATCACCCATCACCTCTTGCCAGAACGGACGGAGCTTCTCGGGGAAGATACGGATCCAGTTGTCTGACAGATACTCGTAGTCGAGCAGAATGAAGAACATATATAATAAGGTGATGAATGAGGCGATGACACTCACAATGAGACTATAGGTCTGTCCGAGGAAGGAGAACAAGCCTGGCATGATCGACTGGAGTCCGGTGGTGAAGTCCTTGCTCTTGAAGAACTGCTCTATCTCATGATGATTCTGATCGAACCATTCTTCCAAAGCGTCGGGGATGGAATCGATATTCGCTGTCTTATGGATATAGTCGGTGACCAGGGCTCCCAGCTTCTCGAACTGCTCTACCATCGACGGGACGATCAGGAACCCCAGACCCGTCAGGACGGCAATGGCTACAATGAGCGTCAGAACGATGCTGATGGCTCGTGGCGTATGCAGACGACGATCTACAAAAGCGACTATCGGATAGAGCAGATAGGCAAAGACCCATGCGATGAAGAACGGCAGCAGAACGTTACTGAGATAATCGATTAGCATAAACACTGCCAAGGCGATGAGCCAAAGACCTGCCCGCTTGAGGAGAAGGTCATAGTTAATGGGTTTTTCTGTCATATTTCCAGTCATTTGTCGGCAAAATTACCAAATCATTTTAAAAATTGCAAAGATTTTACCACTTTTTTTGTCTATTCTGATATTTTGAGCTAAATTTGCCGTCGTTATGGGCATATTGTACATTGTTCCAACACCTGTCGGCAATATGGAGGATATGACCTTCCGAGCTGTCCGGATCCTCAAAGAGGTGGACCTCGTGCTTGCTGAAGATACCCGCACATCGGGCATCCTGTTGAAGCATTACGATATCAAGAACGCACTCATGTCGCACCATAAGTTTAATGAGCATGGTACGTCGGCAGGCGTTGTGAACCGGCTGCTGGCAGGCGAGAATGTGGCGCTGATCAGTGACGCAGGTACGCCAGGTATCAGTGACCCGGGCTTCTTCCTGGTGCGTGAGGCTGTCAGGGCTGGGGTAGAGGTGCAGTGCCTGCCTGGTGCCACAGCCTTTGTGCCGGCTCTGGTGTCGAGCGGTCTGCCTTGCGACCGATTCGCCTTCGAGGGCTTCCTGCCGCAGAAGAAAGGTCGCCAGACTAAGCTGGAGTCGCTGAAGGACGAGACGCGCACGATGATCTTCTATGAGTCGCCCTACCGACTGGTGAAGACCCTTGAGCAGTTTGCCGAGACCTATGGTGGTGAGCGTCAGGTGAGTGTGTGTCGTGAGATTTCCAAGGTGCATGAGGAGAGTGTGCGTGGGTCGCTCGACGAGGTGATTGCCCATTTCAAGGAGAAAGAGCCGAAAGGTGAGATCGTGATCATCCTGGCAGGATGTGACGAAAAGCCGAAGGCCTCAAAGAAAGAAACGATAAATAATTAAAATAAGGTATGAAGAAATTAATTTATGCTATTGCCTGCACATTTGCGGTTGCCAGCTGTAACCAGGATGCAGTCAAAAAAGCTGAGCAGAATGCCCAGCATCAGCGTGACTCTCTGGAGCAGATTATCTCTCAGAAAGACAATGAAATCAACGACATGATGACCACCCTCAGTGATATTGAGGAGGGATTTCGTGAAATCACAGAGGCACAGAGCCGTGTGACAATTGCCAAACAGGGTGAGGGCACGAACACCATGCAGCGTATCAGGGAGAACATCCAGTTCATCCAGTCTGCCATGCAGCAGAACAAGGAGTTGATCAACAAACTGAAGCAGCAGGTGCGTGAGAGTACCGTGAAGGGTTCTCAGTTGAAGAAGATCGTTGATAACCTGACTCAGCAGTTGGAGACCAAGGATCAACAGTTGCAGGCCCTCCGCGAGGAACTCGACAAGAAGGATATCCACATTGCCGAGCTCGACGAGCAGGTGGCTTCGCTGCATACGGATGTCTCAAATCTGCAGGAGGACAACTCTAAGAAGGAGCAGACCATCAACGCGCAGGATAAGGCACTCCACACAGCTTGGTTCGTGTTTGGCACCAAGAAAGAGCTGATGGAGCAGAACATTCTCACCAAGGACGGCCTGTTCAGCAAGACCAAGATTATGGATAAGGAGTTCAACAAGGAGTACTTTACGAAGATTGATATCCGCATCGACAAGGAGATCAAGCTCTACAGCAAGTCGGCAGAGATCATGACCAGACACCCGTCAGGCTCATATACCCTGCAGCAGGATGCCAACAAGCAGTATGTGCTTCGCATCAACAATCCTGATGCCTTCTGGTCAACCAGCAAGTATCTCGTAGTTTTAGTGAAATAATCGTGAAATTAATGATAAGAAAAGGTCTTCAAATCTGAAGGCCTTTTTTTTGATGCCGCTTAGTTCTCCTTCCAGAAGCTATGTGTGAAGAGCACGAGCACCGTCATGATCTCAAGACGGCCCATGAGCATCAGCAGACAGAGAATCCATTTGATGGCGTCGGGTAGGATCGACCACGACATCACAGGACCAATCTCCGTACCCAGTGTAGGTCCTACGTTGCTGACGCAGCTGAGGGCGATGGTGATGGCGTTGGTGTTGTCGATACCAGCCAGAATCATGATGGTAGCTGTCACCAGGATCATGACGATGGTCAGGATGAAGAAGGCGAAGAGGGCGATCAGACGGTTACGCGTCACATTGTTTCCGTTGATCTTTACTGGCAAGACAGCGTTGGGATGGATGATCTGACGGAAGTTGTTGCGCAGCACTTTCAGCAGCATCACACCTCGGATACACTTGAAACCACCGCTCGTGCTGCCTGCACAGGCTCCCAGGTACATGACGACTCCCAGGATGACCCAGGTGACATGAGGCCACTGGCCTGCATCGTCGTTAAACATACCTGTAGTCGTGATGAACGATACGACCTGGAAGAGTGAACAGCGGAAGGCGCGTTCCAGATCATAGCCCATCTGATAGGACAGGATGTACATGAGCATCAGGGTGGCAACGACCACCACACTGATATACAACTTCAGCTCCGAGTTCCTCAGCATATCCCTGAATTTCAACTTGAAGATACCCATATATAATAAGGTGAAGTTGATACCAGCCAGGAACTGGAACGTAATGGAGATATAGTCGATGGTGGCGGAGTGGAAATACTCTGTGCTGGCGTTGTGGATGGCAAAACCACCAGTAGCCGTTGTGGTCATAGAATAGTTCAGTGCCTCATACCAGTTCATGCCGGCAATCCAGAAAGCGACACCGCAGCCGATGGTGAGTATCAGATAGATAGACCAGATCCATTTCGCTGTCGTCGTCAGACGGGGGTGCATCTTGGCCTTGATGGGGCCTGTGGCCTCTGCCGCAAACACCTTCACACTACCACCTACCAGCGACGGGAGAATGGCAATGGTGAAGAACACGATTCCCAATCCGCCTACCCACTGGATGAGTGAGCGCCAGAAGAGCATGCCGTGAGGCAGCCATTCCACATCGTCGAGGATCGTGGCACCTGTTGTGGTGAAGCCTGACATCGTCTCAAAGTAGGCATCCGTCAGGTTGGTGATACTACCATGGATCAAGAACGGCAGCATGCCAAACAGCGAAAAGATCACCCAGACCGATGTTACCAAAAGATAGGCATCACGACGGCTCAGGGCGTTCTCAGCGTTCCTGCCGAAAAACAGAAATACGAAACCGAATCCGAACGTCACCAGCATCGACATCAGGAATGCCATCTGGTCGTCTTCATGAAAAAAGATAGCCATGATGGTGCACCATGACATGAAGAAGGCCTCGATAAACAAAAGGGAGCCGATAATCTTACTGATGATACGGAAGTTTACCATATCGGATTGGTTTTGAAGAATTTCTCGATGTTATGAAGTTTTGTTTCGTGACAGAATACCATGACAGAGTCGCCGGCTTCGATCTGTGAGTTACCATTCACCAGCATTCCAACGCCGTTACGCACCAGTCCACCAATCGTCACACCGAAGGGCAGACCTAAGTCCTTAACAGGTTTCTTGGTCACCTTCGAGTCTTCAGCAGCGATGAACTCTGCTACCTCTGCATCCACCAGCATCAGCGAGCGCATGTTTTCGACATCGGCATCCAGCATCATCTGGAAGATGTGACTGGCAGCAATGGTCTTCTTGTTGATGATCGTGCCGATATCCAGACTCTCAGCCATATTCACGTAGTCGAGATTCTCTACGAGGGCTACCGTCTTCCTGACACCCAGTTTCTTAGCTGTCAGACAGGCCAGGATATTGGTCTCTGTATTCTCCGTCAGTGCCACGAAGGCCTGTGTGTGACGGATGCCTTCTTCCTGCAGCAGTCCGAGATCACGTCCGTCGCCATGAATCACCATCGCCTCCTCGTTCTCCAGCAGCTCATTCAGCTTCTCACAGCGCTTCGAACTCTTCTCGATGATCTTCACGTTCATATAGTTGGGGATGGTCAGTGCTGCACGTACAGCCGTCTTACTACCACCCATGATGATCACGTTCTTCACATCGGTATAGTGCTCCTTGCCTACGATCTTACGGATATAGGGGATATAATCCTTGGTGGTCATAAAGTAGGCGAGGTCGTTGACGTGCAACTCGTCCATACCACTAGGAATCAAAGTGTCGTCCTCACGCTTGATGGCTACGATATGGTAGGGGTCGTCGGGTCCACAGAGCTCACGCAGGGGACGGTTCAGGATTTCTGCTGAATCTCTGAGTTTGACACCCAACAGGGTGAGGGCGCCGTCGTGCACATCCCAACGCTGTCTGACCCAAGAGAGTTTCAGGCCGTTGGTGATATCTTCTGCTGCCAGCACCTCAGGGTAGATCAGTGAGTCGATACCCAGATTTTTGAAGAAGGGTTGCAGTTCGGGTGACAGATATTCGTAGTTGTCGATGCGGGCAACGGTCTTCTTGGCACCAAGGGCATGTGCCAGGATACAGGCATTCATGTTGATGCACTCCTCAGGGGTGACACCCACGAAGAGATCGGCATGCTGCACGCCTGCTTCCTTCAATGCCTTGATGCTGGTGGGCGAGGCCTGATAGGTCATCACATCACATTCGCCCAGATTTGCCAGTCGCTCATCATCTTCGTCGATGAGCACACAGTCCTGGTGCTCGCCAGACAATAGTTTCGACAGATGAGTACCTACGGCACCTGCACCGACAATCACTATCTTCATACATCCATGATGGCTTTGATGATACCTTCTTTGTCAAATCCCACAATCTTGTGGAGCTCAGCCACTGTGCCATGCTCGACAAAGGCGTCGGGCATACCCAGTATCGTTACCTTGGGCTGATAGCCGTGCTCGTTCATCCATTCCAGGACGGCAGAGCCCAGTCCGCCTTTCTTGACACCATTCTCAACGGTGATGATACGCTTGAACTTACGTCCCACCTCCTCAAGAATCTTTTCGTCGATCGGCTTCAGGAAGCGCATATCATAGTGAGCCACGCTGGCTTTATCACCCAGTTCCTTGATGGCCTCAGTCACATTGTTACCTACAGGTCCGATGCTCAGCACAGCCACATCCGTACCATCATGCAGCTTACGGCCTGTGCCCACCTTGATCTCCTCAAACGGACAGCGCCAGTCGTGCAGCACACCACCGCCTCGTGGGTAACGGATCACAAACGGACCCTTGTTAGGCAACTGAGCCGTGTACATCAGGCGGCGCAGCTCATGCTCGTCCATCGGCGATGAAATCGTCAGGTTTGGAACTGGGCGCAGTGCTGCCAGGTCGAAGGCACCATGATGCGTCGGTCCGTCTTCACCCACCAGTCCGGCACGATCGAAACAGAACACCACGTTCAGGTTCAACAGCGCCACATCGTGGATGATATTGTCGAAAGCACGTTGTGCGAATGCACTATAGATGTTACAGAAAGGCAGCAGGCCATCCTTCGCCATACCACCAGAGAAGGTGACGGCGTGCCCTTCGGCGATACCCACGTCGAAAGTGCGCTCTGGCATCTCCTTCATCATGATATTCATCGAACAGCCTGAAGGCATAGCAGGTGTGACACCTACAATCTTCGGATTCTGCTTGGCCAGCTCCAAGAGGGTGTGTCCAAACACGTCCTGATACTTCTGGGGCTTGTTGGGATCCTTGTCAACGATACGCTCACCCGTCTCAGGATCGAACTTGCCTGGTGCGTGCCAGACGGTGACATCCTTCTCAGCAGGTGCATAGCCATGACCTTTCTGCGTATGCAGGTGCAGTAGCTTCGGACCCTTCATCTCCTTGATGAGAGTCAGGATACGTACCAGTTCCTTCACGTTATGACCATCAAACGGTCCGAAGTAACGGATATCCATACCATCGAAGATGTTCTGCTGATGTGCAATGGCACTCTTCACAGCATTCGACAGGCGCTGGATGCCCTTCTTCCGATCATCCGTCATCAGTCCTTTCTTATACAGCCAGCGGGTGGCCTTGAACTTGATGGCATTATAAGTCTCGTTGGTGTTCAGCCCCAGCAGATACTGATTGAAGCCACCCACCGAACGGTCGATACTCATGTTATTGTCGTTGAGGATGATCAGCAGGTCGTTGGGCGATGATGAGGCATTGTTCAGTCCCTCAAAGGCGAGTCCGCCAGAGAGTGCACCATCGCCAATCACAGCCACCACGTGGCGATGCTCGTTGCCATTCAGCTTTGCTGCTATCGCCATTCCCAAGGCAGCCGATATAGAGTTGCTGGCATGGCCACAGGCAAACGTGTCGTACTCGCTCTCCGTAGGAGAGGGGAAGGGCTTGATGCCGCCCAACTTTCGGTTGGTACAGAATTGATCACGACGCCCCGTCAGAATCTTATGTCCGTAAGCCTGATGGCCCACATCCCACACGATTCTGTCTTCTGGGGTGTTAAAAACATAATGAAGCGCAACAGTTATCTCAACCACACCAAGACTGGAAGCCAGATGGCCAGGATTAACAGCCACCTCCTGCACGATATCCTCGCGTAACTCTTCACAGACCTGAGGCAATTCATCAACCGATAACTTGCGCAAATCCTCAGGGTATTGGATCTTATTTAGAAATGTAAATTCCTTCTTATCCACGGTTTTAATCGATTATGCCTGCAAAGGTACACTAAATATTGCAAAAAACAAAATTTTTCTCAAAAATAATCGGTTTATGGGTAATTGTTTTGTGTGTTTGACAAAAAGTTGTAAATTTGCAGAAAAAATACGAGAATGAAATACGGAGTTATTGGAGTTGGTGCCATAGGTGGCTATTATGGCAGCAAATTAGCATATAGCGGACAGGATGTACATTTCCTGTCGCATAGTGATTACCAGTTTGTGAAGGAGCGTGGTATGCAGGTGGATTCCTGCGACGGCTCATTCCATCTTGATCATGTCAATGTCTATCAGTACGCAACGGATATGCCGAAGTGCGACGTGGTGATCGTTGGTCTGAAGACCACTAACAATCATCTGCTTCCTGAACTGCTTACCCCCTTACTGCAAGAGCAGACGGTGGTGGTGCTGATACAGAATGGTATTGGTGTGGAGGCTGACGTGCAGGCGATGTTCCCAGGTGTGCAGATTGTTGCAGGACTGGCGTTTATCTGTTCAGCCAAGACGGAACCAGGACGTGTGAACCACCAGTGTTATGGCAGTATCAACCTGGGCAATTACTCCTGCAAGGATGAGGCTCGCTTTCAGAAGATCCTCGACGATTTCAAGCAGGCTGGTATCCAGGCTGCTTCTGTGCCCTACGAAGAGGCGCGCTGGAAGAAAGCGGTGTGGAACATGCCTTTCAACGGCATGACGGTAGCTCTGAACACACGTACGGATCTGCTTCTGAAGAACCCTTCCACCCGTCAGCTGATCCGCGATCTGATGATGGAGGTGGTAGGTGCAGCCCAGCACTTAGGGGTGACAGGTGTAACTGAGGCTTTTGCCGATAAGATGATTGAGACCACAGATGTCATGACACCTTATTCTCCCTCCATGAAGCTCGATTTCGATTTCTATCGTCCTATGGAGATTCATTATTTATATACACGCCCTATCGAGATCGCCAGAAATGCCGGCTACCGTATGTCGAAGCTGGAGATGCTGGAGGCAGAATTAAAGTTCTTACAGAGCTGACGCATGAAATACCTCTTACTACCTGAAACGAAAGACCGCAGTTTGGCGTTTTATCTGGCTATGGAGGAGTATGTGGCTCGTCAGACGGATGAGTCCGACAGCTTCTTTGTGTGGCAGGTGCAGCCCAGTGTGATATTTGGTCGTAACCAGGTGGTGGAGAACGAGGTGAATGTCGATTACTGTCGTGCGAATGGCATCAGTATGTATCGCAGGAAGAGCGGCGGTGGTTGTGTGTATGCCGATATGGACAATCTGATGCTGTCGTACATCACTGCCGATGGGAATGTGAACTTCGCCTTCCATAAGTTTATCAACATGGTGCTATTGGTGCTGAGGAAGATGGGTGTTGAGGCCACAGGCACCAGTCATAACGATGTGCTGATAGGCGGATTAAAGGTTTGTGGCACAGCCTGTTACCATGTGGATGGCAAGAGTATTGTTCACAGCACGATGCTCTACGACACCAATATGCAGCACATGACGCATGCCATCACCCCCAGTCAGGAGAAACTGCAGAAGAAGGGTATTGAGAGTGTGCGCCAACGCATCACCTTGTTGAAGGATCATACCACGATGAGTCTCGACGAGATCAAAGCCCTGATACGCCACACGCTTTGTACGGATGAACGCCTGCTGACGGCAGGTGAGGTGGCGGCTATCGAACAATTGGAGCAAAGCTATCTGAAACAGGAATTCATTAAGATAATACAATAGTCTATGGCAATTAAACAAGAATTGGAAAAACGTGAGAAGCGCACTTGTCTTTTTGACAAGCACTTGTCGTTGGGTGCCTTTATGTCGCCCTTCGGTGGTTTTGAAATGCCTATCCAGTATGCTGGCATTGAGCCTGAGCATAAGGCAGTACGTGAAAATGTGGGACTCTTCGATGTTTCTCACATGGGAGAGGTCATTGTGAGAGGTAAGGATGCGGAACGTTATGTACAACATATCTTTACAAACGATATCGCAGGCGCCCCTGTGGGTAAGATCTATTATGGCATGATGTGCTACGAGAACGGTGGTACGGTAGATGACCTCCTGGTCTATAAGATGGGAGAGAACGATTTCTTCCTCGTGATCAATGCCTCCAATATCGATAAGGATTGGGCCTGGATGCAGCAGCATGCCGCTGGCTTCGACATCGATCTGCGTAACGTGTCAGACGACTATGGACAGTTGGCAGTGCAGGGGCCGGAGTCAGAGCATATCATGGAGATAGTGTTAGGTTTGCCTTGTAAGGAGTTGACCTTCTATACGACAAAGAAAATTCAGGACGTTATTATTTCCCGTACAGGCTATACGGGTGAGGATGGTTTTGAGATCTATGCCGCTCCTGACTTTATTCGTGAGTGCTGGGATAAAATGATTGCCGCTGGTGTACAGCCCTGCGGACTGGGTTGTCGCGACACCCTGCGCTTCGAGGTAGGCTTGCCCCTCTATGGCGATGAACTCTCAGAGGATATCACCCCCGTGATGGCAGGACTGACGATGTTTGTGAAATTTGACAAGCCAGAGTTTATCGGCAAGGAGGCACTCTCCAAGCAGAAGGCAGAGGGTCCTGCCAAGAAACTGGTGGGTATCGAGATCTTCGACAAGGCGATACCCCGTCATGGTTATACCGTTTTGAATATGGAGGGTGAACCTATCGGTGAGGTAACCACAGGCTATCACACCCTCTCTACCGATAAGAGTGTCTGTATGGCGCTTGTCGATGCTGCCTATTCGAAGCTTGATACCGAGGTGCAGATCCAGATTCGCAAGAAGGTGTTCCCTGGTAAAGTGGTTAAGAAACAATTTTACACTAAAAATTATAAAAAATAAATATTATGGCTAAAGTAATTGAAGGACTCTACTACTCAGAGTCGCACGAATTTATCAGAGTAGAAGGTGACTATGGTTTCATCGGTATCACAGACTATGCCCAGAACGCACTTGGCAATGTGGTGTATGTAGATATGCCAGAAGTAGATGATGAGGTGACGGCTGGTGAGGAGTTTGGTGCTGTAGAGAGCGTGAAAGCTGCCAGCGATCTGATCTCACCTGTCAGTGGTACCGTTGTAGAGATCAACGAAGCCCTGGAAGACGAGCCGGAACGCATCAATCAGGATGCTTTCGAGAACTGGATCATCAAGGTGGAACTCAGCGACAAGTCAGAGCTCGACAACCTCATGGATGCCGCTGCCTATACCGCATTTTGCAATAAGTAATTATGGATTTTAAATATTTTCCGCATACGGAAGACGACCTGCAGGCGATGATGGAGAAGGCGGGGGTGAAAAACCTTGACGACCTCTATGCCCAGATTCCAGATGCCATCCGTTTCAAGGGCGACTATCAGTTGCCCTCAGAGATGAGTGAGCTCGAGGTGCGCGACCTGTTTGAGAAGCTGGGTTCGCAGAACAAACAGCTCACGTGCTTTGCAGGCTATGGCGTGTATGATCATTACACCCCCTCCGTCATTCCCAGTCTGTTGCAGCGCTCTGAGTTCCTGACCTCCTACACCCCGTATCAGGCAGAGATCTCCCAGGGCACCTTACATTATATCTTTGAGTATCAGAGTATGATGGCAGAGCTCACGGGAATGGATATCTCGAATGCCTCCATGTATGATGGTACCACTGCTGCTGCTGAGGCTATGATGATGGCAGTGGCTGCAGGTAAGAAGGTGAACAAGGTGCTGGTGTCTGCTGGTCTCAACCCCAAGACCCGTGAGGTGTTGGATACCTATGCCCTGCATCAGGGTATCGAACTGGTGACCATCCCTACCGAAGATGGTGTCACCAAACTCTCCGCTCTCCAAGATCTATTATCAACTAACGATGGGGTTGCAGGTGTGATGGTGCAGCAACCCAATGTGTTTGGCATCGTAGAAGATCTGACGGGTTTTGCTGAGGCTTGTCATGAGCAGAAGGCTCTCTTCATGATGGATTGTGTAGCTGCCGACCTCGCCGTGCTGAAGACACCAGGCGAGTGGGGGGCAGATATCGCCGTGGGCGATGGACAGAGTCTGGGTATCCCGATGCAGTTTGGTGGTCCTTACGTGGGCTATATGTGCTGCACGGAGAAGTTGATTCGTAAGATGCCAGGACGTATCGTGGGTATGACCAAGGATAACAGAGACCAAAGAGCCTTCGTACTCACCCTTCAGGCACGTGAACAGCATATCCGTCGTCAGAAGGCCACGTCGAACATCTGTTCCAACCAGTCGTTGATGGCGCTCTTTGTTACGATCTATATGTCGCTGATGGGTAAACAGGGTCTGAAGGAAGCAGCTCAGCTCTCCTACGCAGGCGCCCACTATCTCTGTGACGAGCTGTTGAAGACAGGACGCTTCTCGTTGGTCTATGATCGTCCATTCTTCAATGAGTTCTATGTGAAGTACGACGGCGATGCCGAAACACTCTATCTGCGTTTCATCGAAGCCGGCTTCCTGGGTGGTGTACGTTTTGAAGAGGGCTTCCTCTTTGCTGTCACCGAGAAGCGTACGAAAGAAGAAATCGATAACCTTGTAAAGATCGCTGCTATATGAACAATAGATTATACGGAAATCTGATCTTTGAACTCTCGAAGGAGGGTCGCAAAGGCTATAGTCTGCCAAGAAACAATTTTGGCGATTACAAGGTGCCTCAGTCGCTGTGTCGTGCAGAAGATGCCGCCCTGCCTGAGTGCGATGAACTGACTGTAGTACGCCATTACACCAATCTCTCGAATAACAATTTTGGTGTAGATACAGGCTTCTATCCCCTCGGCTCGTGTACGATGAAATACAATCCGAAGATCAATGAGGAGGTGGCAGTGCTGCCGCAGTTCCAGAACCTCCATCCAGAGCAGCCCGAGCATACCGTTGCTGGTGCCGAGGCATTGGTTACCCTGTTGGAGAGGTCGCTCTGTGCCCTTACAGGCTTGGCTCATTTCACCTTCAAACCCTATGCAGGTGCCCATGGTGAGCTCACAGGCCTGATGACGATAGACAATTATCACCGTTCGCAAGGTGACCTGCAGCGTAAGAAAGTGATTGTGCCTGATTCAGCCCATGGCACGAACCCAGCCTCTGCTGCTGTCTGCGGCTTGGAGATTATCGAGGTGAAGTCACTGGCTGATGGTACTGTCGATTTCGAGGATCTGCAGCGTATCGTCGCCGAACAGGGTTCTGAGATTGCCGCCATGATGATGACCAATCCTAATACCCTCGGACTCTTTGAGACTCGTATCCCTGAGATCGCAGCCCTCATCCACGGCTGTGGTGGATTGATGTATTATGATGGTGCCAACCTGAATCCGATGCTGGGTGCTTGTCGTCCTGGCGATATGGGCTTCGATGTGATGCATATCAATCTGCATAAAACCTTCTCCACGCCTCATGGTGGCGGTGGTCCTGGCTCAGGCCCTGTGGGTGTACGTGAAGGTCTGCAGGCGTTCTTCCCCTGCGTGTCGCCTTATCAGGGCAACTATGCTGTGATGATGCGTGCCTATGCCTATATCCTCTCCTTGGGGCGTGAACAGGTTAAACTGGTTGGTCCGCTGGCAACGCTCAATGCCAACTACATCAAAGAGTCGTTGAAGGATGTCTATGCGTTACCCATCGACGGCCTCTGCTGTCATGAGTTTGTGTTCGATGGCTTGAAGGATAAGAGTACGGGTGTCACCACGATGGATGTGGCGAAACGTCTGTTGGACTACGGCTATCACGCTCCAACGATCTATTTCCCGCTGCTCTTCCACGAGTCGCTGATGATAGAACCCACGGAGAATGAGTCGAAGGAGACACTCGATGGCTTTATCGCCGTGATGCGAAAGATTGCAGAGGAAGCAAAGACTGATCCTGAAATGGTGAAGTCGGCACCCCACACTACACCCATCGGACGTGTGGATGATGTCCTCGCCGCAAAACATCCTATCACCACTTATAAACAGATGCTCAATGACAACAACTGATCTCATTATTGTCGGCGCGGGACCTGGTGGCTACCGCGCCGCTGAATATGCCGCCAAACAAGGCCTGAAGGTCGTGATCTTTGAAGGCTCTGAGGTGGGAGGCACCTGTCTGAATGTAGGCTGCATCCCCACGAAGACCTATGTCCACGCTGCCACCTTCGATGAGGCTCGTCAGCGTATGGGAGAGGTGGTGCCTCAGTTGCGGAGTGGGGTAGAGGGCATCCTCTCTCATCCAAACATCGCGCTGGTTCGTGAAAAAGGTGTGTTTGTGGATGCTCATACCGTTGGCGACTATACTGCCCCTCATATCATCATCGCCACAGGCTCCGAAACGAAATGGCTCCCCATCGAAGGTGCTCGGACGGATCCCCGTGTCGTAGATTCCACAGGACTGTTGCAGCTCGACACCCTCCCCAAGCGCCTCGCCATCATTGGTGCAGGTGTCATCGGTATGGAGTTCGCCAGCGTGTTCCAGCGTTTCGGTTCTGAGGTAACGGTGATCGAATACCTGAAGGAGTGCCTGCCAGCCCTCGACAGTGACATCGCCAAGCGTCTGCGCAAACTGCTTGAGAAGCGTGGCATCACCTTTAAGATGAAGACCGCTGTTGAGAACCTTGCCGACATCGATGCCGATGTGATCCTGATGGCAACAGGGCGCAAGCCTCGTGTCGAGGGGCTGAACCTCGAAGCCGCTGGCATCACCCTTGCCCCCAATGGTGCTATCCTCGTCGATCCGGAGACCTTTGCTTGTCTCCCTGACTCCTTGTCTTCATGTCTCCCTGTCTTCGCTATCGGTGATGTGAACGGCCGTCAGATGCTCGCCCATGCCGCCGAGATGCAGGCGGTACATGCCGTGAACCAGATTCTGGGCAAGCATGACCATATCCGTTTCGACATCATGCCCGCTGCCATCTTCACCGAACCCGAGGCAGCCTGTGTAGGACCAACCGAAGACCAGCTCAAAGCTGCAGGTGCGCCTTATACCTGTAAGAAGTCCTTCTGGCGTGCCAATGGCAAGGCTCTGGCGATGGGTGAGACCGAAGGTCTGCTGAAACTCTTCTGCGATGCTGATGGCATGATCTTAGGTTGTCACGCCTATGGCGCCCACGCTGCCGACATCGTTCAGGAGGTCAGTGTCCTGATGTGCAAGCAGACGACGCTCAGCGAACTCGCCGATATGGTGCACATCCATCCGACACTCTCCGAAATTCTTCGTTCTGCGGCTGAGGTATAGCTTTTTTTCCCGAAATGTTTGCATGTTTGGGGGGAATTTTTATATCTTTGCACCCAAAACTATGACTTTTGATTAAGTATTAACTCTATTAAAACAAAAGTATAATGAAAAAGATG
>JAEEGL013702905.1_pt1 | contig 24377 bp, 14 predicted proteins | sample 9134231 | NCBI WGS metagenome assembly JAEEGL01 (sample SAMN16246548, study PRJNA631951) | gut metagenome | biome: gut microbiome; feature: rumen; material: fiber-attached | host: Bos | place: Iran: Karaj | collected 2018-10
ATCCACAATATGTTTAGGTACTGCTGAATGCATACGATGTGCTATGGCTTACAAAGGACGAAATGGGGCCCCTTCCCCATTTCGCTGCACCCCAACACAACAAAGGAACCTCCGGCATATCCCGGGGTTACGCGCTGCGCGCTCCACCCCGGGCTGTAACATTGCACACTTTCAGTGTGCCAAAGGAATTGTTACTTTACCACATGATTATTCGCATAAATACTTGCGACAGAATGGTATTCTGAGTAATAAAAGCGCGGTTTGTGTCCGGCAGGACACTGATTCGTGTGTTACACTTTTACCGCAAAAAGGTCTAAATTTATGGGTGAAAATATCGAAGTCGGTGCGAATTTTATTCGCGAAATCGTCGAAGAAGACATCAAGAACGGCAAAACCCGCGTGGCGACGCGATTCCCGCCCGAACCCAACGGTTATCTGCACATCGGACACGCCAAATCCATCTGCCTGAATTTTGGTCTGGCCAAGCAATTTGGCGGCACATGCAATCTGCGATTCGACGATACAGATCCTGTGAAAGAGGATACCGAATACTGCGACTCCATCAAACAGGATGTCGAATGGCTCGGATTCAAATGGGACAACCTCTATTTCGCATCGGATTATTTCGATCAGCTCTATGAGTGGGCCAAGGAACTGATTCGTCGTGGCAAAGCCTATGTTTGTGAACTCACGCCCGAGCAAATCCGCGAATATCGCGGCAATTTCTATACGCCCGGCAAACCGAGTCCCTGGCGTGATCGCCCGGCCGAAGAAAGCCTCGATCTGCTCGAACGCATGAAAAACGGCGAATTCAAAGAAGGTGAACGCGTTTTGCGCGCCAAAATCGACATGGCCCATCCAAATATGAACATGCGCGATCCCTTGATTTATCGCATCAAGCACGTGACCCATCACCGCACCGGCAATAAATGGTGCATCTATCCGATGTACGATTTTGCACACGGCCTGTCGGATGCCATCGAAAACATCACGCACTCCAACTGCACGCTTGAATTCGAAGATCACCGCATCCTGTACGACTGGTTTATCGATGCACTCGAACTCGATCGCCATCCGCGCCAGATCGAATTCGCAAAACTCAACGTCACCTATACCGTGATGAGCAAACGCCGTTTGTTAAGCCTGGTCAAAGACGGCTATGTCAGCGGCTGGGACGATCCCCGTATGCCGACGATTTCGGGTATGCGCCGCCGTGGCTTTACGCCCGAATCGATCCGCAATTTCTGCGAAATCATTGGCGTAAACAAACGCGATTCGATGGTCGACATCGCTCTGCTCGAACACTGTGTCCGCGAGCATCTCAACGAAGTCGCCCCGCGCGTGATGGGCGTCACCAAACCCATCAAAGTCCTCATCGAAAACTACCCCGAAGGCAAAGTCGAATGGTTCGATGCGCCGTTCAATCCTGCCCATCCTGAGCAGGGCAGCCGCAATCTGCCATTCTGCCGCGAACTGTGGCTCGACAGCGCCGACTTTATGGAAGACGCGCCCAAGAAATTCTTCCGCCTCACGCCGGGCCGCGAAGTTCGCCTGCGCTATGCCTATCTGGTCACCTGTACCGGCGTCGATAAAGACGAAAACGGCAATATCATTCAGGTTCGCTGCACCTACGATCCGGCAACGGTCGGCGGCAACACGCCCGATGGCCGCAAAGTCAAAGTCACAATTCACTGGCTCAGCGCACAGCACGCCTTGCCCGCCGAACTGCATCTCATCAACCGCCTCTACACCCTCGAAGATCCGATGTCCGCGCCCGACGGCGACTTCAAATCGTGCATCAATCCCGATTCGATGGAAATCCTGCAGGGCTATGTCGAGCCGTCACTTGCCGACAAATCGGCCGGCTATCGCTGCCAGTTCGAACGCATGGGCTATTACTGCATCGATACCGACAGCAAACCCGAACACCTCATCTTCAACCGCACCGTCACAATGCGCGACGACTGGGCTCAAATCCAGAAACAAAACGGCTGATGATTCTTATTTGAGAGACGTGTCACGACACGTCTTTGCTCGCTTTGAGACGTGTCACGACACGTCTCTACAGCTCGCTGACGACCTATTGCCTTGCGGCAATACGGTCGTCTTTTTTTATATGCGCACGATATTCCCAGTATCCGTGCACAATTCGCAGAGTTCCGCGATATTTTTTTTGAACATAGGATGCACCATATCGGGCGCAATTTCGAGGGCTGGGACGAGCACAAAATTGCGCAAATGCATTCTGGGATGCGGGATTTCGAGATCACTGCTGCCATCTGGCCGGATCACGACATCGCCATAAAGCAGTAAATCGAGATCGAGTGTGCGCGGGCTGCACGAAGGCGCAGGTCTGATGCGGCCCAGCGCTTCTTCGACGCGCAGCAGTTTCTGCATTAAGTCGTGCGGATCACACCAGGTCTGTGCGCGCAACACCGCATTGACGTAATCGGGAACATCTGTATCTGGTTGCGCTGCATCGGGTTTGTCGAAATGTGGCTCGGTGCGATAAAGGCTGCTCATCACGCCATTAAAAATATCAGAGGCGAGCAGCAGTTTGGCCCGGAAAAAGGTGACTTCCGGGCAACCGAGATTCGCACCGAGCGCAATCAGAATGTCAGCAGGTCTGGTCATTAATAGGTATATTTGAAATCGCGGATAACTGGCATGTGCTGCATATTGGTGGCGTTGGAGTCTTTGGCTTGTACCGGTTCGACGTCATCCAGTTCACCCAGCTCACTGTAAACGCGGGAATCGAAAACATGACCGTTATTATAGGTGTGGCTACCGATCACTGCCGGTATTTCGTATTTGCACCAGTCGTAACTGCAAAGCAGCCAGTCGTATGGTTTTGCGCGACCTAGATTGGTATTGTCGTTATTCTTTTGATCCACTGGATAGGGCGCTGCAGTATTGAAAACCGAGCTGAAATTATTCTTTGTTGATCCGCGGTTATCGGTATTGAAATCGCCGCCAATCATCACGTAGTACTGCTGACCGTTTGCTTTATCCGTCGCAATTTTTTCTTCAATTTTATCGATGAGAACAGGCATTTCCTGGCCATTGGTGCTGGTGCCAAGGTGAACGCTGACGACGAGCAGTTCTCGGGGTCCGGGCAAATCGATGACGGCCCAGTTCCAATCGCGATTGGTCTGTTTGTTGGATTTCCAGTAACCGGAACTGAGAATCGGATATCTGGAGATGACACCGTTAGGAATCGCACCATTGCCGCGATAATAGTAGTACTCGGTGCCAAATGTCGTATCGACGAAAGACCTGGCTGACGCATCGGTATCCGTTGAATTCTTGTACATGTTGAATTCCTGGATGAGGACAACGTCTGGCTTGACGGCTTTGAAAATGCGCACGCCCGCGCTATCGCACGGATTGGTTGCGGATGGCACTTTTGAGCAATAAGCCTGGCTGTTGCCAGACGTGATGTTTGCTGCCATCACACGCAATTGTACGGTTTCACCCGTTGAGACATCGCGGTCGATCGTCGTGGCATCAATGCTTTCGATTTCGTAATCGTCATATCTGGTATCATCGCTTGACACATCGAAGGTGATTTCATAATCCTGATCGCCATCCTCGATAAAATCTGCTTTTCCCTTTACGGTGACAGTCTGCGGAACATTCCAGTTGTTCGGCGTGAATGTCAGTCTGGATGGACTAATCGTTGCTTCGCTTGAATCGGTAACAGCCAAAGAAACGACGACATTGAAAACAGGCTTTTCGTTGGGAACGACTGTGAATGTTGCTGCAGCACCGCTTTCTTCGACGCAGATTTGGTCTTCGCTTACAGTAAACGAAACGGGCGTACTCGGAATATCATTGTCTAAATTGGTAACAGCGACCGACTGAGTGATGGCGAGTCCGTCGTAACCAGAATCCGAGCTTTGGGCAGGACCAAACGTGATTTGATAGGCGATATCGCCATCGGCTTCGTTATCATCAACGCCTTTAATTGTCACAAGTTGTGAGGTTCTCCAGTTGCTTGCTGTAAAAAGGAGCTGTGCGGGTTCAACTGTTCCCTCTGTGATATCGCTTGAAATCACAGGAACGACGACATCTTCGAAGGGTTCGCCGGTTGCCACGATACGGAATGATGCTGTTCTGCCGTCTTCGGAAGTCGTCAGACCGCTTGTCGGCGTAACTAAAAATCCGGGTGTTCCGGAACGCTCATGCACGACATCGTTGTCGAGATTGGTCACTGCAACGGACTGCGAGATTTCGAGACCGTCATAACCCGAATCCGCACTTTGTGCTGATCCAAACGTGACCCGATAAGCGATATCGCCATCGACTTCGCCATCATCGACGCCAGTTATCGTCACGGTTTGAGGTCTATTCCAATTGCTGGCAGTAAAGGTGAGCTGCGAAGGCGACACAACGCCTTCGGTGATATCACTTGAAACCACCGAAACGATGACATCTTCGAACGGTTCACCGGTTGCTGTAACGCTGAAATTGGCGGTTTTTCCGTCTTCGGAAGTCGTCAGGCCGCTTGTCGGTGAAACAGAAAAACCAGGTGTTCCCGTGCGCTGATGCGGCGGATCGATGGGATCATCCACATCATTATCGAGATTGGTCACGGCAACGGATTGCGAGATTTCGAGACCGTCATAGCCGGAATCCGCACTTTGTGCTGATCCAAACGTGACCCGATAAGCGATATCGCCGTCGACTTCATTATCATCGACGCCGGTTATCGTCACAGTCTGCGGTGTATCCCAGTTGTCTGGCGTAAAAATGAGCTGCGAAGGCGTTACTTTGCCTTCGGTGATATCACTTGAAATCACCGAAACGACGACATCATCAAATGGCTCGCCGGTTGCTGTGACGCTGAATCTGGCGGTTTTTCCGGCTTCTGACGTCGTCAGGCCGCTTGTCGGTGAAACAGAAAAACCAGGTGTACCCGTTCGCTGATGCGGTGGATCAATGGGAATTTCCACCTCATTGTCGAGATTGGTGATAGAGACATATTGCGAGATTTCAAGACCATCATAGCCCGAATCAGCACTTTGAGCCGCTCCAAATGTGATTCGATACGACGTATCGCCATCGACTTCGTCATCATCGACGCCTCTTACCGTCACGTATTGCGGTTTATCCCAGTTGTCTGCGGTAAAGATGAGTTGAGAAGAATCCACAGTGCCTTCTGTGGTATCATTTGAAACCACCGAAACGGTGACATCTGCGAGCGGTTCGCCGGTTGCTGTCACACTGAATCTGGTGGTTTTCCCGTCTTCGGAAGTCGTCAGACTTCTCGTTGGTGTAATTAAAAATCCCGGCGTACCTTCGCGCTGATGCTGGGGATCCGGCTGTGTATCCGGGGTTTCGTCATCCAGACATTTAACGATTAAAGAATAGGAATAATCGCTAAAAGCGGGATCAGAACTGCTCACTGTCACAGTCACAATATCCGCTGCACTGCCGGTGTATTTGTGATCGTCGACGCAGGAAACTTTCACGGCTTTGCCCATCGCCCAGTCGTGCGGTGTATAAGACAGTGTGCCGTCTGTGATTTTCGCCTGACTGGAACCGGTGGTGCTCAACGTCAAGTGGACGTCTGCAGTTGGGGACTGGGTTAATCTGACGACAAAATAATCGGCGTTGCCTTCGTGGATCTCGATGTATTCCGGCGTGATTTCGATTATATCCGTGTCACTGGCCGCATCATTGTGGCAACCTGCGAGCAGGCAGGCTATGAATGCTGCACCAAATAATAGTTTTTTTGACATTTTGAAATCTCCATCGCTAATTTTTTTCGCCGGCCAATTCCAGCTGAAGTTACATAGTCAATGTTGCGCATAAAGGCCAGAAACAAATTCAAAAAATGTATTATTTTTTTTTGTGTAGAAATAAATATACATATTGATGTGCGTGTGTGTAGGTTTACGCGCTGTGTCAAAGCGATGTATCTATTATAGTTATTTATAGTTATTGGCTATGTTTAACCACGATGGATATGAATAAATCCAGACGCACTACGGCAAAGCACATTGCGTGTTGCGCATTGAGTCGGCGATTGATCACTCGTCGCTCAACGCTCGCTACTCACGGCTTTAAATCATGCGACTTCGCATTTTTATATCCACTTTTATTAGACAGAGCCTAGTTATTTGTGGAATCTAAAATATAAATCTATATATAATTGAGCATTGTGATTGATTGTATATATATCGCATATAAAGCGGATATATCGCATGATATGCGATATATCTCGCCACCGGCTATCACTTCGTGATACGCTGGTTTTGGCGCCAGTCTATTTCGGCCTGCGGCCTTCAATACGACTGGCGGGCTGTCGCCGCGTTTTTTTTCAAAGTCACAGATAAATGATAGTTATGGTCATAATTAATGAGAGCCCTGAAAGGGCGACAGTGTACAGCCGGGGGTGTAGTGTTAACGGAACCCCCGGTTCATAGATTTTCAAGGATTTTAGCCCTGAAAGGGCGACAGAAAAGAACATGCCCAAATAGACCTCGACAGCCTGTCCTGTGGCGTGCCGAAAGTTTAGATAAATAGCGGATTTGGGGGGCGTTGCGGGCGGGCGCAGCCCCCCGCAGTGGGGGTAGGCGTGTATTTGCGCAGCAAATAACGCCGCAGGGGGCAACTGCCCCCTGATTACAAAAATACTATACATAAATACATTTATACGGTAATATGTTCGGTGCTTTTTTTTGTCGGATGGAGGTGAGAAATGCCCGGATTTGTTCATTTGCATGTGCATACACAATACAGCATTTTGGATGGGGCGATACGGCTGAAGGATCTGGTCCACGCGGTGGAGACGCGAGAGGTGAAGGCGTGTGCCATTACGGATCACGGCGTGATGCATGGCGCGGTGGATTATATCAATGTCTGCAAGAAACTTGGCGGTGCGGTAAAGCCGATTTTGGGATGTGAGCTTAATATTACGCATGCGCATCCCGACAGCCCCGACAAGATTTACCATTTGACGATGCTTTGCCGAACGCTGAAGGGGTATGAAAATGCGCTTGCGATGCTTTCGAAGGCATTTATTGAAAATTACGATGAGATTGCGGGCCAGGGCAATGTGAAATTTGAGTGGCTGCGGGATTATGCCGAGGGATTGACATTTTTGAGCGGCGATTTGGGCAGTGAAATTGCGCAAACGATTGTGCGGGGGGGAGATGTTTCGGGCGTTATCAAGCAGTTTCGCGATGTGATCGAACCTGGGCAGTTCTATTTGGAGGTGATGGACAACTCGTTTGATGCGCAAAAAAAGGTGAACGAATGCTTTAAGCAGATGTCGAAACGCCTGGATTTGCCGTTGATGGCGACGAATGACGCACATTATATCAAGCGTGAAGAGGCGCTGGCGCATGCGGTTCTGGTGTGCATGGGGCTTGAAAAACGTGTCGATCTCGATGAACTGCGCAAATACGTGGTGGATGATTTTTATCTGAAGAGCGACGAGGAGATGTATGCGGCGTTTTCGGATGTGCCGGAAGCCTGCGAAAATACGGTAAAATTTGCGGAATCGGTGGATTGTCCGGTGCGTCTGGGGCCGGTGTTTTTGCCGCAGTACAAGGTGCCGCAGACATTTTTGGAATCGCACAGCATTACCGACCGCAAACAGGGCATTCACGAGTATTTTAAAGAAGTTGCGCGTTCCGGTCTTGATGCGCGTCTGGAATCGTTCCGAAAAGCCGGAAAAGTCGTGGATGAGGCGGTTTACAGGGAGCGTCTTGAGCGCGAAATCGGCGTGATTACGCAGATGGATTTTCCGGGATATTTCCTGATCGTGTGGGATTTTATCCATTGGGCAAAGAGCCATGGGGTGCCGGTTGGACCAGGACGAGGATCGGGTGCGGGATCGCTTGTGGCGTATTCGATGACGATTACGGATTTTGATCCGATGCCCTATTCGTTGCTTTTTGAGCGATTTTTAAATCCCGAGCGTGTCAGCATGCCGGATTTCGACGTCGATTTCAGCATGGACAAGCGAGATCAGGTCATCAATTATGTTCGTGAAACGTATGGTATTCATAATGTTGCGCGTATCGCGACATTTGGTGCGCTAAAACCAAAGGCCGCGGTGAATTCTGTCGGTCGCGTGCTGAATTTTCTGCCGTCCGAATTGCGCGCGATTACCAAGTTGATTCGCGACGATCCTGCGTTGCATATGACGTTGACCAAGGCACTTGCCGAGACGCCCGAATTGAAGGCTTTGGTCGATGGCGATGCGAGAATCAAGCAGTTGTATGATCTTGCGCTTGAAGTGGAAGATTTGTTCTGCCAGACCGGCGTTCATGCCTGTGGCCTTGTCATCAGCGAAGGGCCGCTGTGGGATTATGTGCCGGTTTTCAGGGATAAGGATGGGGCGTTCGTTTCGCAGTATGCAAAAGTCGAGGTCGAACAGGCCGGACTTGTCAAATTCGACTTTTTGGGCCTGAAGACGCTGACGGTGCTGGAGACTGCACTGAATAATGTGAATCGATCCCGTAAGCTGAAAGGTGAAGAACCGCTTGATCTGGGGCTTGTGCCGCTGGATGACCCGAATGTCTATCACATGATATCGGTGGGAAAGACGCTGAATGTTTTCCAGTTGGAATCGACGGCATTTACCAAGCTGCTGGTCAAGCTAAAACCGGACTGTTTCGAGGATGTTATCGCTGCGGTTGCGCTCTTTAGACCGGGCCCGCTGGGAACGGGCATGGTGGATACGTTTGTGAAGTGCAAACATGGTTTGCAGGAGATCGAGTATCCGCATCCGATGCTCGAAAAGATACTTAAAGAGACGTATGGCGTGTTTGTGTATCAGGAACAGGTCATGCAAGCGGCTCAGGTATTGGCCAACTTTACGCTTGGCGGCGCAGATATCATGAGACGCGCCATGGGTAAGAAAAAGCCCGAAGAAATGGCCAAACAGTGCGATAAATTCGTCGATGGCGCTGTGACAAACGGCGTTCCGGCTGAACGCGCACGGGAAATCTTCGAACTCATTCGTGGATTTGCGGAATATGGCTTTAATAAGAGCCATTCCGCTGCCTATGCGCTTGTGACATATCAGGAAGCCTATCTGAAATATTATTATCCGGTCGAACATTGTGCTGCGCATCTGACCTGCGATCAGGGCGATACCGATAAAGTGATTCGCACAATTAATGATGCGCGACTGAATGGTATCAAGATATTGCCGCCGGATATCAACGAATCGGAGCTGCACTTTAATGTCGTGAATGGCAATATTCGTTTCGGGCTTGCGGGTATCAAAGGTGTTGGAGAAGCAGCCCTCGAAAGCGTGTTCAGAACCCGAAATGCCGATGGACCATTTAAAAGTCTGTTCGATTTCTGCAATCGCGTCGACAACAGCGTGAACAAGCGTGTGATTGAAACATTGGTGCAATGCGGCGCATTTGATTCATTATGGCGAGGAAAACTGAGGCATATCGGCGATATCGGGGCTGCCCGTGCATCGATGTTTGCGTCTATTCAAAATGCGCTTGATCGAAGCAAACAAGAGCGTGAAGATCGAACATCCGGTCAGACATCGCTGTTTTCGCTGTTCGCTTCTAAAGCACCGGAACAGGCCAAGTCATTGGATGACAAATTCGTTCCGGCGCAGCCATGGTCAGAATCGACGGTGCTGGATAATGAACTGAAGCTGATTGGTTATTTCATTTCGGGACATCCATTGGATCATTATCGCCAGGAAATATCAAGGTTTGCGACGCATACGGTGAGCCAGTTAGGCGGCCTTTCGGAACGCACAAAAGTGACTTTATGTGGCTTGTTCAAAGGCGTTGGCATTCGTGTGACCAAGTCTGGGACAAAACTGGCTTCTGGCAATTTTGAAGATTTAACCGGTGTCACGGAGATCATCTGTTTCCAGAAAACGTTGGATCGCATTGGTACTGAAGTGTTTTCACTCGATACGCCGGTCGTTCTGACGGGGAGTGTGCGGATTGAAGGCGAAGATGACGAATCGCGGAAAGTTGAAATCATGGTGGATAGCGTTGAGTCTTTGTCTGATGTACGTGCTCGCAGTATCACGCATATTCAGTTCGTGGTCGATGAGAATCATACGGCGGATAACATACGTGACCTTGATCTGCTGCTGTCTTTGCCGGAGTTTTCGGGCAGAGCACAGACTTACCTGAAATTCGCAACGACATCTGTGAATGCCCAAATGAAGCTCGGGTACAATGTCAACCTGACAGATGCTTTCTTGAGCCGGGTAGATCAGATTTTAGGCATGGGATGTTATGAGTTGCGATAATGTGAGGTGTGTTCTTGAAAAGATGCAATAAAAATGGTTTACTAAGATGTGTTGGTATTTGAGGGGGGATGCATTTTCTATGTGCACCCGCAGTCAAATATGCAGAAATATGGGCACAGAATACTGAAACAGTTATCATCGTCTTGGATTTGCGCTGTGCTTTTTGGACAGGATTTCATTTATGCACCTGAAACATCCACATTGGTCTGTTTTATCTGGAATCGCAGCTGCATTGCTCGTTCCGCGTTTATGTCTGGCGGAAGATTGCAGCATGTTGGAAGAGAACGTGAGGTGGAATGAGCTGTTCACACAGTTCAATACACAGTACAGCGAAGGTGATTATGCAGGTGCCATTGAAACGACGAAATTGCTTCAGGAAATCTGTTCCAAATCGCCTATTCTGAACTTTTCGATCGCTGGTTCTTATAATAAACTCGGTGATAACGCCAATGCAAAGAAATATATTCGATTTGCTCTTGAACAGACCGAAGAATTTGCGGTTTCGCCCGAGGTTTTGGAAAGCATGTGGTTGATGCGATTTGAGATCGAAGCATGTGATCGGGAGGAATACGACAAACTCGCGGCAAAAGAAGCCGAAGAACGCCAGCAGCTTGAAGATACGACACACGCATTGATGGTTGCCAACGAGGAATTGCAAAAGCGCCGTGAAGTCATGGCAGGTGATGTCAGCGAGGAGCATCTGAGAAATCAGATTTTGATGTGGAGTGGTGTTGGCGTAGGCGGCGCAGGTTTGATCATGATGATTACCGGTGCAGCGTTGGCTGGCATCGAAAGGGGAGAGAAAACTGTACCCAACGATTCTTTTGAAAGCGACAAATCAGGCGGTGTTACTGTGAAATCCCATCATTATGCCACCTGGACGTTGCTGGGCATTGGTATTGGCGCAACGATTGCCGGAGCTGCAATGGCAGGTCTTGGTGCCTATTATTATACGCATCCCATCACCGAAGACATGACAATGACTGTCGCATTTTCGCCGTCGTATTTGAATTTTGGGGTGGCATTTTAGTGCACGATTGTCTTTTCGCGAGAAATCGTTTTTTCTGGCGAGTTCATATACCGGGGTGCCAGCAGCATCCCCGGTTATGATTATAGATAGATGAAACGCATTTCGGGCGAGTGCGAGTGTTAGGAGATTTCGGTGAGTTGTGTTTTGGGGGGGCAGATGCACAAAACACTCAATTCATAGCGATATTTTTTTAGGATATTTGTGTATATCAATCGCTATACAAGTGGATATCAGCATGATAATCTGAATGGAGATGGCATAGATAATATCGCGGATATCGACAACGCCCCGGGCAATATTGGAAAAATGCATGCTTGCGGAAAATGATTGAAGAACAGATGCCGCAGTACCCGATGACTCCAGTGAGAGTCGATGTATATAAGTGAGTAAAAAACACAGGAAGAAGGATAGCAGGAAAGACGATACCTGATCTTTGCTGACTGCAGAGGATAGTATGCCAATAGACAGATAAATGCCTCCCAGCATCATCAGTGCAATATAGCCGCCAGCAACAGGCCCCCAATCCAGTTCTCCCAATGTGGATAGAGATATAGGATATGAGAGTGTGAATAGTAATACGAAAAATAATAAAACCAGACATGACAAAAATTTAGCTACAACGATTTGATAGGTTTGTACAGGCATCGTCATGAGCAGGTCTAGTGTTTGAGATTTTTTTTCTTCAGAAAGAATGCCCATGGTGAGCGCAGGGCAGAATATGGAAAGCAACAGTGGTGCCTGTGAGAAAAAAGACCGGAGACTGAGGGCCTGTATACTTTGAAAGAAATCTGTAAAAAATAAAGCGCCCATAAATAGCAGAAATAGTACGATTAATGTCACAACAATACCAGAATACATCATTCTGAAAATATCACGCTTGAAAATTGTATAAATTGAACTCATTTGGAAATGCCATTTGTATAGAATGAAAATAGATCTTCGATGGAAGGATGGTCGATATGTTCGTTCTGGCTAAGATCTTCAAGCAGATCGGAAGTATGTCCGTCACAAACAATTTTACCATGGTTCATCAACAAAATGCGATCGGCAATTGCCGTTACTTCCTGGAGAATATGTGTAGAAATTAAGACCGTTTTTTCTTTTCCAATCTGGAGGATCAGATCCCGAATCTCGCGAATTTGATTCGGATCCAGACCACTTGTCGCTTCATCTAGAATCAAAACCGAAGGATTGTGTATCATCGCCTGAGCAATGCCAACTCTTTGCCGATAGCCTCTCGAAAGCGTGTCAATTGTCTGATGCATGACCGATTCCAGACCGCATTGGCGGACCACATTAAAAATTGCCTCTTTCCGTTTGCTTCTGTCAATCAATCTCTGTTCGGCTGCAGAATGGAGCGCATCATATACAATCATATCTGTATAAAGAGGATTGCTCTCCGGAAGATAACCAATATGCTGGCGAGCCTGAACTGAATGCGTTACGATATCAAAACCTGCGATCTGAATTGTTCCTTTGCATGGCCTCAATAATGAGGTCAATACTTTCATCGTCGTGGATTTGCCAGCACCATTCGGGCCGATTAAAGCCACGATTTCTCCATCACTCAGTTTAAATGATATATCATCAACTGCGGTGTGTGTGCCGTAGCTGTAGCTTAAATGCTGAACCTCAATCATCTCGTTTACGATTATCCAAAAAAGCCTGCAGATCCTTGCATAATATTTCCTGCTTGTTTCCAATATCCGGTCCGGGAACCGTGATATCAGCATCAGAATAAATATACAGCATCCGCTTTTTTACTGCATCTAAATCTGCATAGATTTCTTCAAATGCAGATTTGATGGCATCGCCATCGCGTCTGTCTCTGGCAAGAAAGATTATCATCTGGGGATTCTGATGGATGAGTGTTTCGGCGTCTATGCGAGCCCATGTATTCGGATTTATCTGAATTGCATCAATGCCACAGCCTTCGAAAATATCGATGAGATACGCTGGTTTCTGTGCAATATACAATTGCTGCATGCGCATATCCAGCCTGTCGACGATAACGAGTGCACTTGGAATGCTCGTTCTCGTATCACGATATTTATGGCGATTGTTTTCCAGCGTCTGCTCTAGCTGCATTCGGATTTGTCCAGCATATTTTTCTTGATTCAGGAATCGCCCGATATCTGTAACCGTTGCCATAATATCTTCGACTGTATCCATATCATGCATGATGATTCGAATACCTAAATGCTCCAGCTTTTCTGCCAAAATGGTATCACTCGAATGCAGCAGGACAACCGCCGGACGTAGCTCTGCAATCGTTTCCAGTGCGCCAGAGGAATCCAATTTGCGTATATGCCTGTATCGCTTATGATCCGCAAATTTACTTACGGCAACCAGCGGATAGCCATCTAATGCGCCTGAACCTTCAAATGCACTGACTGCATCTGCCAAAGATGGCGTTAGTGCAATTATGCCATTGCCCGCTTTCTGCTTCGGATGACAACCTGTAACCATCAGGAATAGGATGAATATGAATAGGATGCGGCAATTCATTTTTTAAGTTAAAGCGAACCTGATGTTTAAATTAAAGCGAACCCGGTGTGCGACAATGAAGTACATGTGGGTTTGTGACGCACCTCGCGCGCTATCGCTGGGCCCCGCCCCCGCCGCCACCTGCCTGTTTTTCAACAAACCTGCGCAGACCTCGCCGAACACCCTCCGTTTTGCCAATTCCCTGGCTGGCGGCGGGCGCTTCGGATGCGATATGAAATCTGCGCCAAAGGCGTCGATCTGTCTGCCGATCATGCAGAAATCGTCATTTCTGCTGATGGTATTTCCTCGTCGGGGATAAGACAGATGCTATGTATAACGGTAACGACCGTTAACGTTTGCCGAGGGGAACCATATCTAGCCTCCGTGTTTGCTGAGGTAACCTGGACCTGCAGACACACCGGAAGTGTATCTGCGATGTATATATGTGGCAATTGAAAAAAAAACGGCCAAAAAAATGCAGAATGTGAAAAAAAAATTCTGTACGGCAAGCGTGTTGATAGCATCAAAATGATCATGACACATCAAAGCGATACAACAATAAGATACGCCTGGAAGGCGTCACTTCTGCATCGGTAACCGGGTGTGCCTGTGGCACGCCCGGACAGACCAACTAACGGCCAAAACTGAAAAGATCAACACAGTTGCCCTACAAAGCCAAAAAAATGGCTCTATTTGACGAGTGTGGATATGAAAAAGTAAGGTTGTCTGCTTTGCGGCCACGAGCGATGAACAATGAACCATGAGTGTTTATTGGCCAACTCGACGCTCGATGCTCGGCGCTCTTTGCCAGTATCTCACACGTATCGGCGTAACGCTATATCCATACTGGTTAAACATAGCCAAAATCTATCATGCCTGGGAGGCGTTACGGCCAGCGCTTTGCCTTGCAGGGCAAAAAAAAGCCCGGCAAAAATGCCGGGCGTGACAAGTGAGAAAAAAGCCTACTCGTCGTCATCGAGATCCTGGGCTGCGGCAGCGGCAGCGCGTTCTGCGCGGTTAGTTGCTCGCATATCTTTAACGCGTTGGGATGCAGTGAGCAAACGTTTGCGCAGACGAATGGAAATGGGGGTGACTTCGACGAGTTCATCTTCATCGATCCATTCGATAGCTTCTTCGAGTGACATCTGTTTTGGGGGAACGAGGATGATGTTATCATCGCGGCCTGCGGCGCGCATATTGCTGAGTTTCTTTTCGCGGGAGACGTTGACATCGATATCATTGGGGCGAGAATTCTCGCCGACGATCATACCTTCGTAACATTCGACACCTGGACCGACAAAGAGAATGCCGCGGGGCTGGAGATGGAAAAGTGCATAAGGTATGGATTTCCCAAGGCGATCGGCGATAAGGGCACCGTTTTGACGATAGTTCATGGGACCGAACCAATGTGCCCATCCGTTGAACATGGTATTCATGATACCGAGGCCGTGGGTTTCGTTGAGAAACTGAGAACGGAAGCCGATGAGGCCACGGGAAGGAATATCGAATTCGACGTGTACACGACCAGAGCCGAGGGAGCGCATGGTATCCATAATGCCTTTGCGCATGGCAAGAAGCTGTGTGATCGCACCGACATTGATTTCGGGCATATCGAGAATCAGGCGTTCCATGGGTTCGAGGACTTTGCCTTTTTCGTCGAGTTTTGTGACGACTTCAGGTTTTGAAATGCAGAGTTCAAAGCCTTCGCGTCGCATGGTTTCGATGAGGATCGACAGCGATAACTCGCCGCGGCCAACGACACGAAACGTATCTTTGGAGCCGGTTTCTTCGATACGCATTGAAACATTGGCACGAGCTTCTTTGGCCAGTCGTTCGGCGATATGACGCGTAGTAACGAGCTTGCCTTCTTTTCCGGCGAATGGACCGTTGTTGACGCTGAAAAACATGGCGATGGTCGGCTCATCGACGCGAACGCGCGGCAACGCAAGAGGGTTTTCGACGGATGACAGCGTATCACCGATGGCGATATCTTCAATACCGGCAACCGCAAAGAGTTCTCCGGCAGGTGCTTCTTTAACGCGTTGTTTGGTCAGGCCATGGAATACATAAAGCTGACCGACTTTAATCTGTTTATTGCCCTTTTCCCCCATAATCGTGAGGGTTTCGTCCTCGGTCAGAGTACCTTCAAAAACGCGCCCAACGGCCATTTTGCCGAGGTAATTGTCATAATCGGTATTGGTGACGAGCGCCTGAAGATTGCCCTTGGGATCGCCTTTAGGCGCAGGTATATTCTTGATAATCGAGTCGAACAGTGGCCCAAGATCGGGTTCGAGGTGATCGGGTTCGAGGCCGCAAACGCCATCGCGGGCAATGGCATAAAGCACCGGGAATTCTATCTGTTCATCGTTGGCACCGAGATCGATGAACAGCGAATAGACTTCATCGAGAACTTCGGCACAGCGTGCATCCTGGCGGTCGATTTTGTTCAGGCAGACGATGACCGAAAGACCTTTTTTGAGCGCTTTGGACAACACGAATCGAGTTTGTGGCAGTGGACCTTCTGCGGCATCGACGAGCAGCACAACGCCATCGACCATCGTGAGCATGCGCTCGACTTCACCGCCAAAATCCGCGTGACCCGGCGTATCGGCGATATTGATCTTCACGCCTTTCCATTCCACCGATGTGGCTTTGCCCGTGATTGTTATTCCACGTTCTCGCTCGAGCTGATTGGAATCCATAACGCGATCGACATTGATGGTTTTCTTGTCGAGACTGCCGGATTGTCTGAGAAGGGCATCGACCAGCGTGGTTTTGCCGTGATCGACGTGAGCGATGATTGCGACGTTTCTATATTCCATATTTAACCTGCATGATATCCTGTAAAATCAGGTGTGGGCGCGAGGCTTACATTGGCGCCCATTCAAAAAAGCCGAGATCTTTTAGGGCGATGTCTCAGATTTGTCAATAATATACTGCATAAATTGGAATGTTCCGTATTTTTTGGCTCTGTTTAACGATCGTGAATATGAAAAAAGTAAGGTTGTCTGCCTTGCGGCGACGAGCAATGAGCAATGAGTCCGAGTGCTCCTTGGCCAACGCGACGCTCGATGTTCGGCACTTTTTGCCAGTGTCTCACATGTATCGGGGTAACGCTATATCCACACTGGTTAAACATAGCCTATTTTTTGCTGGTATTGCGCCACTATCTCGCTGACGCTCGATACGTGTCGCGCAGCGGTCTATCGCGCTGGCGCTCGATACGCCCGCTGATGCTGTTGATTTGCGATATTTGCCCGACCGTATTGCGCAGCAAAAGGGCGGGCGGCGACGCGTATTGCAAAGCAATAGCGGCGCATTACAAATCATGTTTACTTTATGAATCATCTGGCATTAAAAGTGTCATGGGAGTGTGGTGTGCCCATACGATGATGGAGAATTAAATTGAGAAAACGGCATTATATCGGCATTTTCTTTAGCGTTTTGGTGGGTTTCGGCGTCTGTTGCTCGGGGTGTGTGCGGATGTATTCGCTGCCGGATGCGCCGCCGCAATCGGAGTGGCAGGTCGTGGATGATCCAACCAAAGAGAGCGAGGAAACGCGGGTTCTCAAATTTTTAAATTCCAAGCGTTCGGCGATTCAGTGTTATGCGGCGCTGGCTGACAAGCGTTATGATGATGCCAAAGAATGGCTGAGCAAGGCGACGATTGCTTATTTTGAGGCGCATTCAGGCGGAGAGGGCCTGGAAAAGGCTTTTGAGAATGGGCATTTGGTGATTGATGGGGAAGAACAACCGTTTGACCCGGTGGAGGATGTGTTTATTGGTGAGCTCGTCGACATCCGGGACTATTTCGGTAGTCGCACGGATGATGAACCCCCTGGGCGTACAGTATTGTATGCTGTAAGCGCTTCGGGCAAGGCACGGGAACTCGTGTTTATTTATGAAGATGATACGTGGCGGCTTGATTGCCCCCATGCGCCGAAGGATTTGCTAACAGAATAAGCGTTGTGCAGTCGTGTCGGCAACAGATGATGTGAGGATATGTGATGTTGTACGACCGATGCATGATGACAAAACGAAATAATGAATGGGTTGGTTTAGTGGAACTGCGGCAGCGTATTGGCGAGCGATTTCGGTTCCCCGCCTGGATCATGGCCATTATCTTTGTGTTCGAAGCGTTTCGGCTGGCCATGATTGGATTCTGGTATTTTAACTGGTGGGAAGGTTTGATTATGGGCGCGAGTTTTCTCGCGATGGTCGAACTTTTTCGCCGTTCATCGAAGACGTTTCGATATCGCAATGTGGTGATCCGCATACCGCAGCCCTATGCCATTGTTGATGAAGTCGGACAAACACTGGGCTATGGCCAAAAGATTCTGCTGCCTGGGGAACACGGTTTTGAATCGTTTGATGTGAATCGCTTTACGCATGTCGTATTCGGGCTTATCGATTATCCGTGGCCAGATCGCAAGGGCGTAAGCATTGATGCATTTGCGCTCTATCTGGCCGAAAAAGATGGTACACCGCATGCCATCGTCGAGGGATCATTCGATAAATACTCGTGTTTTACATTGGCCAGGCGTATTTCTGCGCTGACCAAACTGCCACTGATCGAATTGGGCAAAGGCCAGCCGTTTGTTCAGGCAATCCAAAACAATTAGCAGAAAACCCTGTGCAACGGCACAGAATACGGTCGAAATCGAATGGTCTGATGCTTTTTGATGGGATAATCGAAAAGCGCACCGTCAGAATATAAATGCAGACTAGAGCTGACGGATTCGATGCTCAAATCGTCCAAACCGGGGCTGAATCTGGATTTGCGAATGGGTTCATCATCGGCGGGATATTGCGACAGTTCCCGCACGACGAATACGCATCCGGTATCATCGGCGGGATCGAGCGCGTCGGCACCTGCCGCATGGGCCGCTGCATGCGATCCCGAATTCGTCGCGACCCAGATTCCCGAAGAACATTGCAGCTGCGTGCGGCCGCCAAACATGATGCGGTAACGTGAGGCTCTTGCCGGACATGCATGCGCCACCAGCACATCATTAACAATTGGCACATCCAGGCATTCGCCATCGATCTCGCAAGCCAGACGCTGCACCCTATCGGTTGCAAGTTTGCTCGTGTCGTCGCGTAAATAGCTCGCAAACCGGTCGAAATCTTCATAATCCATGCGGCACAGATAACCCACGCTGCGCTCGGGAAACAGCCGCACGCCGCAAAGGTGTGTACTTGGGGTGCGAATACGAATCGCCGCGTCCAGCTGTGTGCCATCGCCGCCTGCTGCAACGACCAGATCATAATCGTCCAGCGTCGCCGGCAGATCGTCCCTCGGAATCTGTACGACATCAAATCCGCGCGACTTCAGCGAATTGGATATCGCGCCAATCCTTGTCATGCAGATATCGTTCATTTGTGCATTGTCATATCGGTTGGGATATGTCAGTGCAATTCTGTTCATCTTTGGGTCTATCAACGCCTTACTCGCATATAAGTGATTCTCAAGGTAACCGTTAACTCGTGGACCGCAGCATTCAAACTGCGAACCGCCTTTCAAAAAGTTTACATCGATATGGAAATTGCCGGGAACAACGTTCAAAGCTCGCACACAACGCTCGAACCACTCAAAACGTTTGCCCTACAAAAGTAAAATCTTTATATGCGATATTGAATCGCGCTGCAAATAGCCTTATTTTATATGCGTGTGTGTGTGGTTTTAAACTGACGGGAATGAAATGAAAATTCAATCGGCAATGATATGGCTGTTCATCTTGGTGACGATGGTTGCTGCAGCCTGCGCGTCATCCAATAAAGACGCCCAAATGATGTCCTACAAAGAGGCTCGCGAAAATCTGCGCTTCGACAACACCGATACCAAAAAACAAGTCTTCGATCTCAACGGCGATGCCCAGGTCGATATGTGGAAATTCTACAAATACCACAAAACCGTCGATACAGAGGGCCTCGGCGAGCTGATGATAATTCGTAAGGAATTGGACGTAAACTTCGATGGCCGCGTCGATCGCATCATGTATTACAATGCCAAGGAAGAACTCACGCGCGAAGAAATCGACTCGAACTTCGACAATCACATCGACCGCATTTATCACTACGACAGCGGTTTGCTCATCAAAACCGAGTTCTATCGCAAGCTCTGCAATGCGATGCTCATCGACGAGCCCATGCTTGGCGATCCGCGCGCACCCGACCTCACTCGCTTTTATCGCAAAGGCATCATGACGCGCGAAGAAATCGACGAAAAATGCACCGGTCACAGCACCAACGTCACCATCTTCAACGCCGAAGGCACCGTCACGCAAACCGGTGAAGATCTCAACGGCGACGGCATTATCGACATTTGGACGCGTTATTGATTTGAGGGGATGGATGATGCGCTGGCGCGCATACATCCATCATTTCGGGCTATTGGCTGCGCCAATACGCCCTTTTGTGCCGGGCTATGTGCCATACGCCCGGCACTTCTGTCTCTGTATGGCGAATGGCGACGATTCATACGCCCCATCGGGGCGTGTCAGGTTTGCAATTGCGCATTGTCCCGATGATACTCGCTCGATCAGGACCTCGGAATCACATATTCCACTGCCGAAGCATTCATCCAGCCTTTTTGGCCATCTTCGGTTTTGATCTGCATCCAGCCATTGCGATCTTCGATAACGGTGACGGTGATTCCTGGTGGGGTTGGCATATCGGATACATTGGATGCACCGTTGTTATCGGCCGTTTTCAGATAAGATTCGGAAATGACAATGCCCGTGTTGTCGAGTTTTGGTTGTGCCAGTGCCCCTGCAAGCATCCAAAGCCAGCCAATTATCGGAATCACGGATAAAAAGACCAGAAAACGTCGATTCTTTGTGCTCCACGGAATGATGAGCATGATGGCCGCAAAGAAGCAAATCGCCGCAATCAGCAAACGCATATCTACGGTAATGCTGTTATTCAGGAAAAATGCAGACCGAATGATGGAGTCGTTGGCCGTATTGCTTCCCTGAACCGTCTGAATATAGGCCAGATTGCTCGAAGCCTGTGTAATCGATGGATCCAGTGCCAGAGCACGGTGATAGGCAAGTGCAGCATGACCAAAATCGGCCGCACCCAGATAAGCGTTACCGGTATCGACATAGAGTGGTGCAGACATTGGATTCTGCTTTGAGAGCGCATCAAACTGCGCCGCAGCCTGCCTGAATTTGGCGATGCGATCAGCGCGATCATCCGTATTCATGGCTTTGTGATAGGTTTCTGTGGCTGCCGCATGAATAGCGGCAGGATCGGCTATCTCCGGGATCGCTATCTGACGAACATCATTTTGCAAGTTCCCTGTGTCGTTTTCCTGTGCTTCGGAAACGCCAGACATCGACAGCAACAAGGGGATGCACAGCAAAAATGCAAATATCGACCGCACGAGGTGGCTGTATTTTTCGTTGGTATGCTTTTTAATCACCTGTTCAAAATCCGAAAGTAAATCTGCAGGTAATTTCGACGATTCCGCGTTTGGTCTGTATGCTTCATCGTCCATTCTTTGTGAAATCTCTGCAAATGGTCCGCGCTGGGTTTCGGTCGATACCAAAAATGCGTTCAGAGCATTGGCAATCGCAGAAGATGCTGCGCGTGCATCCAGGGTTTGTGCGTCTTTAAGCGCCTTTTTCAGCGCGATTGCGGCAGATTTCTGATCGGCAATAGCCTGTTGCGTGCGCCGCTTTCGTCGAATGAACACGACGCATCCCCAAATCACAAACGGCAGAATATATAATGCGATGCGAACTGGTCGCCGGTTGTATTGTGCGAGCGACGAACGGCTCAAATCCTGGCTGCTCGACATCAGTCCGAGATTGAGTGCGCCATTGGATGGATCTATGGATGGCGCCTGGGCATTTTGCTGGGATTCCGGTGTTTGTGCAGCGGCAGGTTTGGGGGCAGGTTGATTGGATACGACATCTGCGACGCCAACTTTTTCTACAGCTGAAACGGTGAGCGGAATCGGCTCGCTGTATGCGGTCGCATATTGTTCCGTGACCGGGTTAAAATAGGAAAAAGACAATGATGGAATCTCTGTGACGCGTTCGGATTTGACGCGCACTGGAACGGTAAATCGGCGGATATAGCTTTTGTTTGGTCCATCGATGTTTTCACCGATGGGGTCTTCCTGGGGAACGCCAAATAACTGATCATTTAATCCGGCATCGGTTAAAAGCGGCAGTCTTAGGCCGTCCATACTGGATGGCGATGAAATATCAATGGTGAGTACAATCGGATCGCCAGCATTGAGAATGGTGCGGTCGGCTTTGACCTTAATCGTATAGTCACTGCCCATGGCATTGGTATAAGATGCTGGCCGGCGTGCCTGCGGTAACGCCTTGATCGTTAGCGTACGCGGGATATCTTCGGCTCGAAATGCCTTGTAATTGCTGCGTCCGAATCCCCAAACATCACGTGAAACATCGGTTTCCAGCTCGGCAACGACCCGCGATGCAGGAATTGAAATTTGCCCCGACTGTAATGCTGTCAAAGTGAGATACACTCTGAATCGCGTGTATTCCAAGCCATCCAGCATCGCGGTATTTCGCTCGTACGGAAATGAAATCTGGCGTGATCCGGCATTGATGTTGATGGTTCGGTAGCTGTTGTCTTTGGGATCCTGTACTTCAAAGGTTTCGGGCATGTTCAGAATAGGGATCTTAAAATCCTGTCCCGAAACATCTTTGCGCAGATACCAGTCGAGCGTGGCTTCGAAAGACTGGCCAACCCAAATTTTTTTATCCGGCAGCGTGAGAACCAAACGCATGTCTCGCGTCGTCTGAACGTTTGCTGCCGTAAATGAAACAATCTTGGGCGACAGTGCTTCTTTGCTGTCCTGTTTTGCTTTGATGATCGGGATCGTAAACAGCCCCTCGCGTTTTGGGGTGATCTGATAGGTATAGACAAATGTGATATCGACTTTGGAGGTTCGATGGCCGTTGACGATCTTTACGAAAGACGATTTTCGGGGAGATACGCCGACAAAACGAACATCGGCATCTTCGATTTCGAAAGGCTCGATCTCGGGTTGGGGTGTTTCGTCAAAATCGTTTAAAATAATAGATAGTTCAAAGGGAATATCGACATAGATTTCAGACGCACTTGGCTGTAACTGAACGGATTGTGCATAAGCCTGTTCCGGCGTTGCAACAGACAGAGCCATTGCAGAAAACGTCAGAAACAGTGCTGTAATGATTTTAAGAATATATCTGTGACTGTTCATCGTTACCAGTCCTTTTCGACAGTCTGCATGCCAGAACCTTTTCGGCGTGATTCACGAACCTTGCGTCGTTCTTTATCCCGGCTGCGGATTTGCTGGATTTTTTTGTCTGCCTGGTCTTTCGACATCTTTTGCTGTTGCTGCTGTTGCTGTTGATCCTGCTGTTGCTGTTGATCCTGCTGCTGCTGTTGATCCTGTTGTTGCTGTTGTTGCTGTTGATCCTGTTGTTGCTGTTGTTGCTGCTGCGGCGGCTGCAGGTATTCCAGCGCTTTTTTGATGTGTTCAAGCGTGGTATCCTGTTCTTCAATAGCTTCAGTAAAGTGATGTTCGCTTGTTTGCAGATCGGATTGAATTTGTTTCATGATGGTTGCAGCGATTTTGAGTTCATCCGCGGCTTGTTTGTATCTTTGTGCCATTTCGGCAGGATCCGGTCCCTGTTGTTGACCTCGCGGTTGATCCTTTGCTGCAGCCAGCTTGTCGGATTGTTCTAATATGATTTCGATGAGTTTGTCAGCGGTTGTTTCGTGTGTGTGCTGTCGATCAATAATCGGCGGCAGCTGCAGAGAGATTTCTTCCTCTGACAGAATGGCGACATCACTGGTTTTATCCTGGGTGATCGACTGCTGTCGATGGAGTTCCTTCACGTGCTCGACGATGGTGAAGAAGAGCATCCTCAATTGTTCCAGCGATTTTTCGGATTTTTCGGCATCACCTGTCAGTGTAGTAAGCGCAGTGGCTTTTCCTTCATTTGGGGTCGCAGTATCTGTGTCATCTGTTTGTTCTGGCGTCGAACTCAGTTTTTGCAGCATATTCTGATTGCCGCGATAGGCTTCCTGACGCAGCTTTTCGGCTTTTTCAAATAGTTGCTGAATCTGCTGCTGTTGTTCCTGAGAAGGTCCCTGGCCGCTTTGAGCTGCTTGTGATGCTTGTTTATTGAATTTGCCGATTTCCCGGGAAAGCAGCGTCGCCAGCCGGTCAAGTCGTTCGATATTTTGCGGTATAGCTTTGGCTAGATTTCGCTGCTGCATATCGCGCGACATGGCTTGTTCATCATTGTCTCCAACAGGTATTTTGCCCGATACAAACGCTGTAATGCCCATCTGTGTTTCGTATGCGATCTCGATCAGATGTTTGTAATCGGCAAAGCGTTCCATTGCTAAGGCGAGTTGTTCATACGCTTTGGAAGTGTTCTCGAGGCCGCTGGTCAAAACTTTTTCGTCGAAATTTTGTGTGGCTGTCTGCATATACGAAGCTGCAGCCTCGATAAATGGCATGGCATCCTTAATTTGCTGAAGCAGTTCCTGCCTGGCTTCTTCCTGGGCCTGCTCCTGCGGATTCTGAGCATTTGCCTGGGGCTGTTGCTCTGCGCCCTGAATAAAGCTTTTAAA
>JAEEGL010673746.1_pt1 | contig 24376 bp, 19 predicted proteins | sample 9134231 | NCBI WGS metagenome assembly JAEEGL01 (sample SAMN16246548, study PRJNA631951) | gut metagenome | biome: gut microbiome; feature: rumen; material: fiber-attached | host: Bos | place: Iran: Karaj | collected 2018-10
CGCGAGGGATCCTTCACGAATCCCTCGGGGGAGATTTTTACGTACTCATCGGGATCCTTCACGCTTAGGTCGGCGTACCCGTGGTCGATCCGGGTCGTGGGGCGCAGGATCACGGGGGTCCCGTACCGCTCCGACAGCTCAAACGCATCCCCCATCATCCGGTAGGCTTCTTCCACCGAAGAGGGATCGAAAACGGGTAGCTTGGAATACATGGCGAAGGTGCGGGTGTCCTGTTCCGTCTGGGAGGAGATCGGGCCGGGGTCATCCGCGACGAGGACCACCATGCCGCCCTTCACCCCGATATAGGCAAGGCTCATGAGCGGATCGGACGCCACGTTCAAGCCGACCTGCTTCATGGTCACCAGCGACCGCACGCCTGCATACGCCGCGCCTGCCGCCGTTTCCATGGCAGCTTTCTCGTTGACCGACCACTCCACGTACACGCTGCCTGGATTGCGCTTCGCAACGGTCTCCAGCACCTCGGTGGAGGGAGTCCCGGGATATCCGGCAGCGAGACCGATCCCGGCGGCCAGCGCGCCGAGCGCCATCGCCTCGTTGCCCATCAGAAATTCTTTATGCATGCTTTTTCTACCTCGTCCGTCGTCCGGACACGTCCGGACCGGGATTAAAGAGTATTGTACCACATATTCCTGCGGGATGCAAGAGGAAACGGATAAAAATACATTGTCAAGAAGAACAAAGGCTTGCGCCGATGGGACCTCATCGTTTGTGACGGCGCGGGACGGGGGGACAGCATTACCTTATCCAAACAAGCAAAAAAGTTCCCGCGGGGAACCTTTTTGCTTGTTTCGGCTGACTTTTCCGGTCCGCGCGGACTGATACAGGATATATGTAAGAGTCCCGGGAGACGGGCAGGGAGAATTTTGCCTTCAGTCCGTGAGGCAGGCGTCCAGGTGCGCTTCGATGTCCGCCCGGTCCAGATTGCGTCCGATGAAGACCAGCTTGATCATTCTGTCGCCGTAAACCGGATCCCACGTTTCCTTCGCCTCGGGATACCGCTTCAACAGCTCCTTCTGCTCCTTCTTCGGAGCGGACGCGATGAACAGCCCCGCCTGCTGCTCGGTGATCTGCCGTCCGGCCTGTTCGAGGATGTATGCCATATCGGGGTCCTCGCGGTACCAGACCATGCCCTTGCTCCGGATCACGCCCGGGAACCAGTCCTGGCAGAGGGCGTTCAGCGCGGGCAGGCAGAACGGGCGGCGGCGGTAATACACAAAGGTTTCGATGCCGTATTCCAGCACCTCGGGATTTTCGTGTTCTTCCGGATGCTCCATCGCGTCCACCCACGCGGCGGAACCCAGCGCCTTGTCCAAATCGAACAGGCCGGTGTTGAGCAGCTCGGTGATCGGCAGGTCGCAGTTTTTCGCCTCGTAGATGACGGCTTCCTTCTGCAGGCTGCGGACGATGGCTTTCAGTTCCTTCAGGTTCTCTTCGGTGACGAGATCCGCTTTGTTGAGGATGACAGTGTTGCAGAATTCCAGCTGCTGGATGAGCAGGCTCTCGATGTCGTCCTCGTCGATGTCCTCTTTCAGAAGCTCTTTGCCGTCGTCGAACTCGTCCCGCATCCGGGCTGCGTCGACTACGGCAACGATGTTGTCCAGCACGAGCGGGATCCCGCCCTCGGTGCTCTCCTCGCAGATCAGGGCAATCGTCTGCGCGATCGGCAGCGGTTCGCAGATCCCGGAAGCCTCGATGATGATGTAGTCGAACTTTCCTGAGGCGGCGAGCCGTCTCAGGCCGTCGGCGAGATCATCCTTCAGCGTGCAGCAGATACAGCCGTTCATCAGGGGAACCATATCGGTCCTCTCGACCGCGCCGCTCTTCTCGATCAGGTCCGCATCGATGTTGACCTCGCCGATATCGTTCACGATCACGGCGGCGCGGACGCCGTCCGTATTGGCGAGGATGTGATTCAGCAGGGTGGTTTTGCCCGCGCCGAGATACCCGGTGATGAGGGCGATTTTTACGGTGGGTTTCATGAAATACAAAGTCCTTTCCGGTTACAGATCAGTTCGTATCATTGTATCACTTCAAGCGGAGGTTGTCAAGAACGGCGGGAAAAAATCTTCCTCTCCCTCCGTCGCCCAGAAGACAGCCCAGCCTTCCGCGACGCCGAGTCGTTCGTACGCTTCGAGCCGGTGATTTCCGTCGTTCAGCTCGAGCCCGTCTTCCGTGCAGTGAACGATCAGCGGGGGCAGGTCCGCGCCTGCGGAGATCTCCCGCATGAGAAAGATCACGCGCGCTTCGAATCCGTCGCGGTCCACGCGGAATCTCATGTCCTCCTCCGGTCCGCAGATCCTGGTCAGGAGGGAAAGCGGGATCTTCACGGGTCCCCGCCAGGCGCGAGGAACCAGTTTCAGCCCGTCGGAAAACGGAACGTTGCGCCCGTCCGAGCGGAGATAGGCGTGGACCCATTCCCCGATCCGTCCCTCGGCGGCGAAAGCAAGCGCGGAGGACAGGGTCCTTTCGTAAACGGCCGTCACCATTCCCGCCCCGCGAGATCCGCGTATCCGTTCAGGATCTTCTGGTACTGCTTTTTGTTGACCTTTTCGATGGACGCTACCTTCGACGCCAGATTCCCGCCCGTCGATTTGAGGTGGAAGTCGAGGATCCAGACGATGTTGCCGCCGTCGACGGAGGAGAAGGTGTAGCCGATGTCCCATCTGCGGCCCGCCGACACGTAACCGAGCATTTCCACGGATTCCGGGTCCCGCGCGTATTTGTGGTTCATGATCGAACCGAGGTATTCCGGAACGATGTCGTTGAAGTTGATGCAGGAGAGCGCCTCCATCAGAAGGCCCACGTGCGCGACGGTCTCCCGGTCCGCGTCGATCGGGATCGCCATGTTTCCGGAACGCGCGTCCATATAGGTGTAGTACCCGTCCTGCTGCTCGTCGAACTTCGGATAGGGGATGATGCCGTAGGGGCTCTCGCAGTCGCGGAACTTCATGAGATCCGCGAGCCAGATCGCCTGCATGAAGACGCGGTCGGTATCCCAGTTGATGTCGCAGTCCAGGTCCCAGCCGATCTCATAGGTCAGGTTCCCGCCGTAGAGGATGCCGTACAGCCATTCGGCGAGGCTGTAGAAGCGCTCGTCGTTGAAGCCGAGGACCGCTTCCCCGTCGATGAACTGCACGCCCAGTTCCCCGATCGCATAGCCCCATGTGATGGCGTGATAGCCGAAGTTGGAGGCAAAGCCCCAGGAATCCTCGTCGGTGAACTCTCCGTCCCCGTTGACGTCGAGCGAGAAAGCGGAAATGGTCTTCTCAAAGGTGTCGAGGGTCCACTTCCCTTCCCGCACGAGTTCATAGATATCGACGGCGCCCCGGTCTTCGGCCATCTTTTTGTTGAAGATCAGTGCGTTGGCGTACTGATAGGAACTGATGAGATAGTCGCTGGATACGAACGGAAGATACCCGTCGATGGTGTAGAGCGCGTTGACGTTGGTATGCCACCACGGCTTGTCGAAGTCCAGATCCGGCACCGCGAGCATGTTATATAAAAGTCCCTTTGTGATGAGTCCGCCGGAGGTCGCGAACGGAAGCAGGAACGACATGTCATAATCCCGCGATCCTGCCCGCACGGACGCCTCCAGCATGGTCTGATCCGTTGCCCAGCCGTCGCCGGGGATCAGCGCGAAATCGCAGTTGAACCGTTTTTTCAGGGAGAGGTCCCGGTTGTAGATGAGGTCGTTCACCGTCTCGCCCGTCAGCTCGTATGCGTAGATCGTGCTCTCGTCACTGAGGTGGTCGTGATGGGAGAGAATGCGCATGGTCCAGCCTTCGAGATCCGTGTCCGGGAGCTCGTCCTCCACCCGCGACGCTTCCGTTTCCGCGGGGACGGCGTCGGCAACTTCCGGAGAATCGGACGAAACGGGAGCTGCGTCCTCCCCTTCGGGATTGCTTCCGGCGCAGGAGGAAAGCAGGACGAGGAGCATTGCGAAGACAATACAGATTAAGCGTTTCATTGGAGAGGATCTCCTTTCGTTCGTCTGAGAGGTGGAACCTGCGTCAGAGACCGAGGCAGGCGTCCACCAGATCGTCGATCTTCGCTTCCGCGAGCGCGATGACGGTGTCCGCAGCCCCGTAATAGATGCGGAGCGTCCCGTCCGGCATGGGGACCGCGCCGGTGGCGAAAATGGCGTTGGTGCGGAATCCTTCCTTTGTCTCATAATCGGTTTCGGGGGCAAGCAGGGGCTCTTTGCACACGCCCAGCACCTTGGACGGATCCTCCAGATCCAGAAGCATGGCGCCCGTGCAGTACCGCTTCTGCCATCTCTCCTCCCAGCCGTTCTTTCCGCGGCTCCGGTCGAGGTCCACCGCGTGGGTGATGACGAGCCAGCCGCGGGAAGTTTTGACGGGCGGCGCGCCGGGTCCGATCTTGTCGTTGGCGTAGGGGTAATCCTCCACGGCCGATATCAGCTTCGAATCCCCCCAGTACACCATGTCGTAACTGTAGCTCATCCAGATGTCGAAGCGGTCCCGTCCGCGGCTGTACACCGGCATGGGCCGCTCCAGACGCACGAACCGCCCCCCGATCTTCTCCGGGAAAAGGACGATGTTCCGGTTGTCCGGCACGGTCATGGAGAGGATCTCGTAATGATGCAGGTCGTCGGTTTTTGCGATCGCGCCGCGCAGACCGTGTCTCGTATCCACGGCGAAACACATGTAGACCGTGCCGTCGATGACGGTCAGCCGGGGATCGTACGCCCGTCCGATCTCGCCCCCGTCCGCTCCGGACAGGTCGAACACCGGCTCCAGCTCCACCGTCCAGCGGATGCCGTCCTTCGAGCGGGCCAGCCCGATATTGGTCCCGTCGAACCGTTTGCCGGCCGCCCACTCCTCCTTCGTCGCGCCGTAATCGTTGCGGAAGATCATGACGTATCCGTCTTCCCACGGGATCACGCCGGCGTTGAAAACGAGGTTCGAGCTGTAGGGAACGTCGGCGGAGGTCAGGACGGGATTGCCCGGATACCGATGCACACAGGACAGGGATTTCAGGATTTCACTCATGGGAACACCTCCGGAAGAATGATTACGACTCTATTATATCGCGGGACGGCAGAGATGTCAACGCGAACGGAAAAAAACGGAGAGGATTGTTTTCCTCTCCGCATTGACGGATTACCGATTCGTTTCGATCCATTCGATTTTCGCCGTGTCCGTATCGTCCGGCAGGCGGTAATACCCGACCTCGTTTTCCCCGAGTGACGGAGAGACCGCCTTTTTCCCGTCCGACAGCGAAACGGCTTTCCTGCCGAAGCGCAGGCGCAGGCTTCCCTTCCGGACCGCCGCGACCAGAACGGGGGACGATTCCTCCCGCCACGGTTCCCGGAGAAAGATAAAACTGTTCTCCGTCAGGGAGAGGATCCGGAACCGTCCGTCCCGGAACACGGGCTCTTCCCGGCGGATCTGTCCGACCGTCCGATAGAATTCCGTCAGGCCTTCGTCCGCGCGGGTCTTCTTTTTATTCCACGGAAAGGGCCTGCGGCAGAACGGATCCCTGTACCCTTCCATACCGGCCTCGTCTCCGTAGAAGATACACGGGACGCCCGGCAGTCCGCAGAGGATCCCGTATGCCAGCCGGAGCCTTCCGATCCCCGTTTTCCTTTCCCGCGCGCTCATACAGAGGGTCGACAGCTCGGCGTTCGTTTTGTTCCTGCACGGCTCGCCGCCGAGCACCGTCAGGATCCGCTCGGTATCGTGCGTCCCGAGCAGGTTCAGAAGGTTGTCCGAAACTTCCTTCGGATAGCGGCGGTAAATCCCCTCCGTCACCCGCCGCAAAGCCTCGGCGTTCCCGTACAGCACGTATTCGATCAGTCCGTTCCGCAGCGGGTAGTTCATGACCGAATCCAACTGCCCGCCCGAGAGATACCGGCGGCGTTTTCCGTAGCTGATTTTGTCCGACGCGTCCTCCCAGACCTCGCCGATCACGACGGAATCGGGAGAAAAGGTCTTCGCCGCTTCCCGGAATTCGTCGAGGAACACGTCGGACAGCTCGTCCGCCACGTCCAGCCTCCAACCGGCGACGCCCGTTTCCGTCCATTTTTTTATAACTTCTCCGCAGATAAACCGGCGGTAGCTCTCCTCCGCGCTGTTTACCCGTGGAAGGGATTTCACGCCCCACCAGCATTCGTATTTGTCCGGAAACTCCGAAAAGGAGTACCACCCGCTCCACGGCGATTTCTTTGACTGATATGCGCCGACGGTGGGATACCGTCCGTACCGGTTGAAATACAGCGAATCCGCGCCGGTATGGTTGAACACGCCGTCGAGGATCACGCCGATCCCGGCTTTTTCCGCCTCCCGGCAGAGATGCGCCAGCGCTTCGTCCCCGCCGAACATGACGTCGACCTTCATGTAATCCCCGGTATCGTATTTGTGGTTGGAATACGCGTCGAACACCGGAGAGAGATAGATCGTTTTCACGCCGAGGGATCGGATGTACGGCAGCTTTTCCGCCACGCCCCACAGATCCCCGCCAAAAAAGACGTTGTTCGAGACCTCCGCGCCCGGATACGGCCCGTACTGCGGGATCCCGCCGTCCCAGTCCGGATCGAGCACGGCGCCTTCCTTCACGGGAGATCTCCCGCTGCGGCGGAACCGGTCCACGAAAATATGATAGACCGGGCCTTCGCGGAAACCGGCGGACGTGCGGAATCCGGGACGGGTGAGAAGCAGCTGCCTCTCGCCGACAAAGTCCTCGAGCAGGCCGAGTTCCGTCGGTCTTTCCCCTCCCAGGATCAGCGTATCCCCGTTTTTCAGGCGGACGGCGTAATGATAATAAAACAGGCCCTCTCCGTCTTCTGTCTCGTGTGGCAGCATGGCGCGGAAATCGAACGTCAGCTTCCACAGCGCGGACCCCGGACGGGCAAACAGGGCGTAGGCGGGATCTGCCTCTCCGTCCGGAGCCTTTTCCGGGACGGGATCCAGATGGAAGCGGCGGAAGGTGGTCCTTCCGGAGTTCCACGCGTCCTCGTGGATCAACAGATCGGCAAATTCGATCCCGTCCGGGACGGCGCTACCCTCGGATGCGGAAGCGGAAGGCGTGACGCGCAGGACAAAATCCACAAGACCGTTCGCCGCAAAAGCCCCGAGTTCGGAAACCCGGAGCTGCGATCTGCGGTCGAATTTGAATTCTTCGAAGCGGTCGGTCATCTTCTGTACCCTGATTACCGGACGGGGCTGAGATGCCAGATGTTCTCGGCGTATTCCCGGATGGAGCGGTCGGAGGAGAAGAAGCCCGCGGAAGCGATGTTGACGAGGGATTTCTTCGTCCAGAGCGAGCGGTCGTGATACGCGTCGATCATGCGGCCGTAAACGTTCATATAGGAATCAAAGTCGGCGAGGCACATATAGGGATCCGGCACGCCGTGGGAATATAAGAGGTAGTTCACCATGTCGGTGTAATTCCAGCCGTTGAAGGTCCCGCGGAGACGGTCCACCGTACTGCGCAGCCGGTCGCTGTTCATATAGAAGGACTGGGAAGAATATCCCTGCTTCCACAGCTCGTCGACCTCGGAGGCGCTGAGGCCGAAGATATAGATGTTGTCGCCGCCGACAGCGTCCTTGATCTCCACGTTCGCGCCGTCGAGCGTGCCGAGGGTCAGGGCGCCGTTGACCATGAACTTCATGCAGCCCGTCCCGCTCGCTTCCTTGCCGGCGAGGGAAATCTGCTCGCTGATGTCGGAGGCCGGCATGAGCACTTCCGCGGAGGTCACGTTGTAGTCTTCGAGATACTCCACGTGCAAAAGGTCACGCGCCCTCGGATCCTTCTCGATCTCACGGCCGAGATCGTAGATCAGCTTGATGATGTTCTTCGCCATATAGTACCCAGGCGCGGCTTTTCCGCCGAAGACGAAAGTCGTGGGCGTCCAGTTCCCGTTCGGGTTTTCGCAGATCTCGTTGTACAGCGCCACAATCTTGAGCACGTTCAATAACTGCCGCTTGTATTCGTGCATCCGCTTGACCTGCACGTCGAACACGGATTCCGTATCGAGGGAATGACCGAACCGGTCGAACCAGTACTTCGAGAAGGTCTGCTTGTTCTGCTTTTTGATCTCGTCCAGCCGCGCGAGGACACCCGCATCCCCCTCATACCGGCGCAGCCCTGCGAGAAGCGAAAAGTCTTTGCGGTATTCCGGTCCGATGAGCTCGTCAAGCATCGCGGTCAGACCGGGATTGGAGAAGCAGAGCCACCGGCGCATGGCGATGCCGTTGGTCACGTTGGTGAACTTGTAGGGCATCGCGTTGTAGTAGTCGTGGAAGATGGTTTTCTTTAAGATGCCCGAATGAAGCGCGGATACGCCGTTTACGGTGTGGGAAGCCGCGACGGAGAGATTCGCCATCCTTACCTGGGAATAGCCGACGACGGCCATGCGGGAAATGCGGTCCCAGTCGCCCGGATACATGTTCCACAGATCTTTGCACAGTCTGCGGTTGATCTCTTCCACGATCATATAGATGCGCGGGAGACGGATCTGGAAGAGCTGCACGTTCCACTTTTCCAGCGCTTCGGGAAGAACGGTGTGGTTCGTGTAGGAGACCACGCGGGTCACCACGCTCCAGGCGTTGTCCCACGTATAGGAATACGTGTCCATGAGGATCCGCATCAGCTCCGGCACCACGAGAGCGGGATGGGTGTCGTTGATGTGGATGGCGACCTTGTCCGGGAAGTTGAAGAGGGAGCCGTACGCCGCCAGATGGTCCGCGATGATGGACTGCAGGGAGGCGGATACCAGGAAATACTGCTGGGTGAGCCGGAGCAGCTTGCCCTCGTCGTGGTCGTCGGAGGGATAGAGCACCTTCGAGATGACCTCCGCGCTGGACGTCTGCTGCATGGCTGCGATATACTGCCCCTGGGAGAAGAGGTTCATATTGAAGCTGGTGGTCTCCATGGCCTTCCAGAGCCGCAGGACGTTCACCGCCTCGCAGCCGTAGCCGGAAACCATCATATCGTACGGAACGGCGCGGACCTCCCGGTAGTTGTCGTACGAGATCGAGCACTTGCCGTTTTCCCAGGTCTCACGGACCTGCCCGCCGAGCCGGACGTTATACGCCTTGTCGGTGCGGGGGACGAGCCAGGTGCTGCCCTCGTTCATCCAGATGTCGGGCAGCTCGACCTGGTTTCCGTCGATGATCCGCTGCTTGAACAGGCCGTATTCGTAGCAGATGGAGAAGCCCGTCGCGGGATAATCGAGGGTGGTGAGGGAATCCATGAAGCAGGCGGCAAGGCGGCCGAGTCCGCCGTTTCCGAGCCCCGGATCGGGCTCCACGCCGTAGATCCGGTCGAGATCGTGGCCCATCGAAGCGAGCGCTTCGCGGTATTCCTCTTCGAGTTCGAGATTCATGAGGTTGTTCTTGAGCTGTCTCCCCATGAGGAATTCCATGCAGAGGTAATACACCCGTCTCGGATGCACCTTTTTGATCCGGTCGTGGAACACCTGCCTTTTCGCGGTGAGGAGTTCCTTGACGGACAGCGCGGTCGCCTTGAAAATCTGTTCTTCGGTCGCTTCCTCCGCGCTGACGCCGAAATGACTCGTCAGCTTGGCTTCGATGCTCGCGCGGACCGCGTCCTTCTTCATGCTGTGATTTTTATCCATAAATAAGTCCCCAGATCGGTGAAAAAATACGCGGCGTCCGGGCAGAAGTTTCCGGACGCCGGCTAAGACGATTCCTAAATAATACCCATTTGATATTTTACTTCAAACTGCCGTAAATATCAATGTATCTTTTTGCCGAAACATTCCATGAAAAGTCGACATTCATGGCATTTTTCACTAATTTGTCCCATTCGGAATGATCGCGGTACAGGCGAAGCGCATAACGGATGACGTTCATCATATCGTGCGCGTTGTAATTGGCGAAGGTGAAGCCGTTGCCGGTCTTTTCATATTCGTTCCACGGAACGATGGTGTCCGCCAGCCCGCCGCATTCCCGGACCAGCGGCACGGTGCCGTATCGGGAGGCGATCATCTGGGACAGGCCGCACGGCTCGCTCTTCGACGGCATGAGGAAGAGGTCGGCGCCTGCGTAGAATTTCTTGGAAAGCGCCTTGTTGTACTCGAGCCGGATGGCGACCCGGTCGGGGTAACGCGCCGCCATGTCGCGGAAGAACTCCTCGAGAGCGGTCTCCCCTGTCCCGAGCAGGACGAAGCGCACGTTCTCGGTGGTCACGATCTCCTCGAATACGGCGCGGACCAGATCGAATCCCTTGTGGGAAGCGAGCCGGGACACCATGGCGATGATCGGGACATCCGGCGCGTGCGGGAATCCGCAGACGTCCTCCAGCTCGGCCTTGTCCGCGGCTTTGCCGGACCAGTCGTCCTTCGAAAAATGGGCGGCGATGTCGGGATCGGTTTCCGGATTGTAATAATCCACGTCGATGCCGTTGACGATGCCGGTGAGCTTGCCCTGCGCGTCCGCCTCGCGGAGGATGTGGTGCAGGCCGCTCGAGTAGTAATCCGTGAGGATCTCGCGGGCGTAGGTCCGGCTGACGGTGTTGACCATATCCGCGCAGACGATCGCGCCTTTCAGGAGGTTGATCACGCCGTTGTATTCCACCACCGAGCGATCCCATTCCGGGAGTTCGAACACCTCGGACAGGATCGAGAAGTCAAACTGCCCCTGGTAGTCGATGTTGTGGATGGTGAAGAGCGCGCGGATGCTCCGGAATTCCTCCAGATGGGCATACTTCCGCTTCAGGTAGATCACGGAGAGCGCGGTCTGCCAGTCGTTGGCGTGCAGCACGTCGGGATAGAACCGCACCGCGCTCATCAGCTCCAAAACGCACTTGGAGAAGAAGGCGAACCGCTCGCCGTCGTCGTAGCAGCCGTAGAGCGTGCCGCGGTCAAAGTAGTAGAGATTGTCGATGAAATAGAAGACGACACCGTCCCGTTCGATCTTCCAGATGCCGCAGTACTGATTCCGCCACGACAGCCGGACGTTCATCTCGCATACCAGCTCGAGCTCTTTTGCGAATTTCTCCCGGATGGGCGCGTAGAGCGGAATCACGACGCGGACGTCGCCTCCCGTCCCGAGCACCGCTTTCACGGCTTTCGGCAGGGATCCCACCACGTCGGCCAGACCGCCGGTGGAGGCGAAGGGCAGCGCTTCGGAAGCCGCGTAGAGAATTTTCATACAGTCCTCCCCGATATCAGATCATTTTGCCCTTGGAGACATAGAAGGGCTGGGTCTCGGCGCCGCAGAGCATCCGCTGGTCCCGGATGACGGCGTTCTTGTCCGTGATCACGCAGTTGAGGAACGCGCCGTCGCCGACGATGGTGTCCTGCATGATGATGGAATTCTTCACCGTCGCGTTGCGTCCGATCTTGACGCCGCGGAAGATGATGGAGTTTTCGACGCTGCCCTCGATGAAGCAGCCGTCCGCGACCATGGAATTCTTCGAGGAGGATCCCACCGCGTAATAGGTCGGCGCGGAGTTGCGGACCTTCGTGTAGACCGGGCGGGACTTGACGCCGAAGAGGGATTCCCGCACGCCGGCGTTCGAGAGAAGCTCCATGGAGTGCATATAATAGTCGGCGAAGGAGGTGATGGCGGCGAAATACCCGTCGTACAGGTAAATGCGGTAGTTCTTGTGGCCGAGGGTACGTCCGATAACGTCGCGGGTCAGGCTGGAATAGCCGCGGGTCTGCGCTTCGAGCACCATCTGCTGCAGATACGAGGTGCGCATGACGATCATGTTGAGGGAGATGTCCGCGGGCCCCGTGTAATCGACGGGATAGGCGATGACCTCCGTGATCCTGCCGTCGTCGTCGGAATTGAAGATCACGCTGGTGCCGCAGTTCGTGCGGTCGAGCTTCACGTTCTTCACCGCGATCGTCATATCCGCTCCCGTATCCTGATGGTAGCGGATCATGTCGTTGAAATCGACGTTGCAGATCACGTCGCAGTCGGAGAGGACCACGTATTCGTCCTTGATGCGGGCGATGGACGCGGCGACGCTCTTCAGACTGTCGAGGCGGGAATTGGATTTGGTTTCCAGATGGGGGTTCGCATAGGCGGTGATGTTGGGAGGCAGGATCTTGATGCCTCCGGACCGGCGCGCCAAATCCCAGTCCTTGCCGGAGCCGATGTGGTCCATGAGGGACTGATAGTTGTAGCTGGTGATGACGCTGATGTTGTAGATGTTGGAATTCACCATGTTCGACAGGGTGAAGTCGATGAAGCGGTACCGGCAAGCGAACGGAACCGACGCGATGGTGCGCAGCCGGGTGAGCTCGGGGATATTATTGTCATGAATGTTGGAAAATATGATACCGTATGCAGACATTGATGGATCCCGTCCTTTCTGTCAGTCCTTTTGGTTGGTCTTCAGCCATTCCGCGTCGACCATTTCGCCCGCGGGCACGTCCGTGCCGGGCTTGACGGTCAGGTCGGAGCCGATGACGGTGATCTTGCCGCCGCTCGCCCGGGTGCGTCCCACAACGGACCCCGCGCCGACGACGGTGTTCTCGTCGATCATGGAATAATTGACGGTGGAGCCTTCTCCGACGGTAACGCCGGACATGATGACGGAATCCTTGATAAAGGCGCCCCGGCAGACCTTAACGCCGCTGGCGAGCACGGAATTCTCCACGATGCCCTCGACGGTGCAGCCTTCCGTGATGAGGGAATTCGAGATTTTGGCGAATTCCCCGACAAAATGAGGCGCTTCGGAAGTGTTGCGCGAGAAGATGCGCCAGTCGCGGTCCCGCAGATCGAACACCGGCTGCTCGCCCACGAGATCCATATTGGCCTCCCAGAGGGACTGGATGGTCCCGACGTCCTTCCAGTAGCCGCGGAAGGGATAGGCGTACATGAGGCGTCCGTCCCCGAGCATTTTCGGAATGATGTTCTTGCCGAAGTCCTTCGAGGAATTCGGGTCCGCCTCGTCGGCTTCAAGATAGTCGCGCAGGACGGAGGTATTGAAGATATAAATGCCCATCGACGCCTTGGTGCTCTTCGGCTGCTTCGGCTTTTCCTCGAACTCGGTGATGCGGAGGTTTTCATCGGTATTCATGATGCCGAAGCGGCTCGCCTCCTCGATCGGGACCTCGAGGACGGCGATGGTGCAGTCCGCGCCGGTGTCCTTGTGCGCGCGGAGCATCTTCTCGTAATCCATCTTGTAAATATGGTCGCCGGAAAGGATCAGCACGTAATCCGGGTCGTAGCGGTCAATGAAGTTGAAGTTCTGGTAGATGGCGTTCGCCGTGCCCTTGTACCAGTCCGCGCCGGATTTCGCCTGATAGGGGGGGAGCACCATGACGCCGCTCTGTCCGCGGTCAAGGTCCCACGGCTGGCCGTTCCCTATATATTCGTTGAGCTGCAGGGGCTGATACTGCGTCAGCACGCCGACCGTATAGATGCCGGAATTGACGCAGTTCGAAAGGGGAAAGTCGATGATGCGGTACTTTCCGCCGAAACGGACGGCGGGTTTTGCGGTCTTCTCGGTGAGCGTATACAGCCGGCTCCCCTGACCGCCCGCAAGAAGCATGGCGACGCATTCCTGTTTCTTATACATATTGACCTCCGTCAGTAGAATTGTTCAGCTGCTTCCTGTAAATCACGCCGCCCAGCGGAGGCAGGGTGATATCGACGAGCGCGCGCTTCACGCCCTTTTCGTCGATTTCGGTCCTCGTGCGGACGGGCGCTTCGTTCAGCACGTTCCTGCCGCCGAACTCATAGTGGTCCGTGGAGAAGATCTCCTCGTACCGGCCCATCTTCGGCACCGCCAGGGGATACGCGTCGCGCTGGACGGGAGCGAAATTGAGCGCGACGATGATCTCGCGGCCTTTTTTGTCCTTGCGGCGGTAGGAGAGGATGTTGAGATCCCGCTCGTCCGCGCTGATCCACTCGAAGCCGTCCCAGCCGTCGTCGATCTCCCAGAGGGAGGGATTTTCCAGATAAAAGTGATTCAGAGCCCGGACATACCGCTGCATCTCCACATGGCGCGGGTAATCGATCATGAACCATTCGAGCTGGTTTTCGTAATCCCATTCCCGGAACTGCGCGAATTCCGTTCCCATGAAGAGGAGCTTCTTGCCCGGCAGCGTCATCATATACATGAGCAGGGTCCGCATGCAGGCAAACTTGTCGTCGTATTCTCCGAAGCACTTGTCCACGAGGGACTTCTTCCCGTGCACGACCTCGTCGTGGGAGACGGGCAGGATGTAGTTTTCGCTGAACGCATACATCATCGGGAAGGTGAGCTTGTTGTGAACGTATTTGCGGTGGACGGGATCCGTCGCCACATAGTCGAACACGTCGTTTGCCCAGCCCATGTTCCACTTGAAGTTGAAGCCGAGCCCCCCTTCCGAGACGGGCTTGGTGATCATCGGCCATGCCGTGGATTCCTCGGCGATCATGAGCGCGTCCGGGAATTCGGCAAATACGGCGGTGTTCAGCTTCCGGAAGAAGGCGATGGATTCGAGGTTGTGGTTCGAGCCCTCGGAATTCGGGATCCACTCGCCCGGTTCGCGGTCGTAATCCAGATAGAGCATGGCGGCCACCGCGTCGATGCGCAGGCCGTCCGCGTGGTATTCGCGGAGCCAGAACAGTGCATTCGACACGAGGAAGGACTGGACCTCGGGGCGTCCCACGTCGAAATAGCGGGTCCCCCAGCCGCGGTTCTCCATCCTGTCCTGTCCCTGATATTCGTACAGAGGCTGGCCGTCAAACTCATATAATCCGTGCGCGTCCTTCGGAAAATGCGCCGGCACCCAGTCGAGGATCACGCCGATGCCGTATTCGTGCATTTTTTCCATGAAGTACCGGAAATCCTCCGGATCGCCGTACCGGGACGTGGGCGCGTAGTAGCCGCAGACCTGATAGCCCCACGAGCCGTCAAACGGATGTTCCATAACGGGCAGCAGCTCGATGTGCGTGTATCCCATGTCGCTGACGTAGGGGGCCAGCCGGTCCGCGATCTCCCTGTAATTCAGATAGTGGTCGCCGTTCGCCGTGGTCTGTCCGTCCTCCGTCCGCCACGATCCGAGATGAACCTCGTAAATATTCATCGGAGCGGAATAGAAGTGCGTCACCTTCGGCTTGAAGCCGCGCTGCTTCGGGCACACGGTCGCGGAGCGCTTCGCCATCCATTTGGCGTCCTTCCACACGTGACCGGAGATATCCCGGACGATGGAGGCCGTCTTTTTCAGCGTCTCCGACTGGAAGGCGTACGGATCGGCCTTAAAGCGGGTGATGCCGTCCGCTCCGGTGATCGCGAATTTGTAGAATCTGCCGTCGAGCGGTTCTTCGCTATCGACTGAAGTCTCCCAGACCCCCGCTTCGCTGATCCGCTCCATCGCTTTTCCTTTTTCCCAGTCGGTGAAATCGGAGACCAGCGACACCAGGCGCGCATTGGGAGCCCATGTGCGGAAAAATGTCCGGAAACCGTCCTCCGTTTCTTCGCGGTGACAGCCCAGATAGTCGTATGCTGTATAATTGGTTCCCTGATGGAAAAGATACGCGGGGAGGTTATTTTCCCGCGCCGTTCCGGGAACATTCTTGTCGGTCATGTCATTACCATCCTTTCCCTGAATTGTATTATACAATATCCAATTCGTTTTTGCAAGTGGATTTTGCCGGATTTGTGAATTTTATTTTTCGGAAATAGCTCGTTTTTAGGAAAAAACACAAGAAAAAATGGATAAAAAGAAAAAAGGCTCCGCCTTTTCGGATCTGTCCGCATTGGTTGTCCTGCGCGGACGGCGGACTTTTTGAAAGGCGAAGCCTTTCAGTTTTTTGCCCTATGCGGGCGGCACCGGGGAGGACCGGCTCTGGCCGCAGGACCTCCCCGGAGGTCCTTTGGCCCGATGGCATAAACCGCAGCTCGCTGCTTCAGTCAAAATTGAAAGTGAAAATGAATGATACAGGCGCGGACCGCGATGGGTCAGCCCGCGAAAACCCAACAGGATGAGTAAGGGGGTCTCGGGAGATGGGCAGCGGGAATTGGCAAAGGGAGCTGTCTCCCTTTGCCCGCCGTCCGCGCAGAACAAGAATCCTAAAAGGCTTCACCTTTCAACAAACCGCCCCGCGGACAGCGGATTCAATGAGATTCGAAAAGCGCAGCCTTTCGTTCCCTGCCTTCCCGTTCTCAAACAAAGCCTTTTGCCGTAAACCTCCACGGACGGTCCCGATCCTCTCCGGCGTAATCGATCCCGATCCGCGCGGAGCAAAGGATCTCTCCGGGCCGGAACCCATCGTCGCGGAGAAAGAATCCGGGATCCGTTCTGAGATCCCTTCCGCTGTCCGTTCGTCCGATCCCCATTGCCGCGCACAGCCGTCCGGGTCCGTTCAGCCTCGCCGCCCATTCTTCCCCGCTCCAGCCCTCCGGCGAATCCGGAAAAACCGCTTTTTTCGCCCGGGAAGAACGTCTCAGGCGGTCAAGCAGGATCTCGCGGCCCGTCAAAGGGAGCGCGGCGCGGATGAGCACGGCTTCCGCGTTCCCTTCCGCGTTGGCGGTCACATTCATACAGGAATAGAGCCCGTAGATCAGGTACACGTACGCGATCCCGCCCTCGCGGTACATGACGCGCGTCCGCTCCGTCCTCCTGCCGCCGTACGCGTGGGAAGCGCGGTCCGTCACACCCATATAGGCTTCGGTCTCCGTGATGACGGCGGACGCTTCCCCCTCCTCCGTCCGCTTCACGAGCGTTTTGCCGAGCAGGTCCCGCGCCAGCGTCAGCCCGTCGCTGAGGTAAAAATCCCGCGGAAGGACGGGACCTGTCCGCGGGAGCGCGATGTCAGTCAAAGCAGAGGGGAGTCGTGGGGATGGACCGGCGCGGCGTGTTCATCATGGGCGCGACGGTCTCCTTCCACTTTTTGTAGTGTTCGGTCTCCTTGTGCGCGGCGGCGGCATCCGCGTCCCGGTAGACCTCGTACAGCACGAACTGCGTGGGATTCTTGTTGTCCCGCAGCACGTCGAACCGCACGTTGCCCGGTTCTTTTCTGGAATTCTCGTGATTATACGCGGTGATTTCGGCGAAGGCGTCCTCCATTCCGGGAACGACATCCACAAAGACCAGCGTGGCAAGCATCGGATCCGTCTCCTTTCTCATTCCGCCGCGAGAACGCGGAAGAATTCCACCTCTTCGCCTGAGGGACCGTAGACGAAGCCGCAGTTCAGGGTGAGCTTCACCGGCTTCGAATCGAGCGGCACGACCTTCGGCGCGGATTTCGGCTTCGCGCCGGCTTCAAGGGCTTTCGCGTAGGCCGCATCCACGTCGTCGACCTTGAGCGCAAGGTGAATGTATTTGGCGTTGGTACTGTCTTCGGCGTTTCCGCCCGCGAACAGTTCGAGGATGCCGCCGTCGCCGAAGTCCATCATGGCGATTTTGCCGTCCCCTTCGCCCCAGGAGGTGTAAAACTTCATGCCGAGCTTTTCATAAAATGCGATCGACGCCTCAAGGTCCGCGGTCTTCAGCGCCGCGTGATGGAAGCCCATTCCTTTGATGATTTCGTTTGCCATATCCTGTCTCCTTTCCGAATTCGGCTGCGGTTTATTTATTTTCGAAAATCGTTCCTTTTTTCACGGTCTCGATGACGTCAATGACCTTTGCGGCCTGATCGAGCGTCACCGGGAAAGCCTTCCCGAAGCGGATGGTTTCGTAGAGCGCGTCCCAGATCCGGTCGGTCCCGCCGCTTCCCGCGTCGATCTCCTCTTCCTTCCAGACGAGCTTTTCCGAATTGCCGAAGCCCTTCCCGCTGCCGGGCGTCTCCGGATCGGCAGTCACCGGGGACAGCTCGACGTCCGGGTCGAGATACCGCAGGCGGAACTTTCCCCCGTCGGACACGAGGGATCCCTTCGAACCGTAAATCAGGTATTCCGGGGTGGGCAGCGCGACGCCGCCGGAGATCTCCATGTCCACGATCCGTCCGTTGACGCCGGTGAACACGATCTTGATGTGGTCCTCACAGTCTCCCGCCGCGGCCACATGCCGGATCTCGGAATACAGCTTCACATAGTCGCCGCCGCAGAAACGCAGGGAGTGGTCGACGATGTGCGGACCCCAGTTCAGAAGCTGACCGCCGCCGAACTCGGAGAGGGTCTGCCAGTCGTTGCGCCGCTGATAGCCGTTCCGGGTCAGGCGGATCTCATAGACCTCGCCGAGCTTCCCGGAATCGATGATCTGCTGCGCGATCTGAAAACCGTTTTCAAACCGGCGGTTGTGGCGCACGTAAAGATGCGGGCCGGCGGGTTCCGATCCGAGGGCGATGAGTTCCCGGACCTCGGCGGATTTCATGGAGAACGGTTTTTCGATGAACACGTTCTTCCCGGCTTCCAGCGCCATCTTCGCATGGCGGAAATGATCGCAGGACCGGGTGGCGATCGTGACCAGCTCCACGTCCGGATCGGCGAGCAGGTCCTCGATGCGGGTATAGGCCTTCGAGCCGAATTCCTCCGCGAACGGGACCGTGCGTTCTTCGATGATGTCGCAGACGGCGGCAAAACGGAACTTGTCCTGTCTGCCGCGCAGCTCCGGACGGTGCATGCCGTTCCCGGCACGTCCGAGCCCGACGAGTCCGACCTGAATGGGTTTCATGAAGGATCCTCCTTACTCTCTGTCAATAATACCGTACGCTCGCCACGACTTTTCCGAGGATGGAAAGGCGCGAGACGATGATCGGCATCATGGTGCGGTTTCTCGGCTGGAGACGGTAATGCCCGTTCTCCTTGTAAAAGACTTTGACCGTGGCTTCGTTTTCGATGAGCGCGACGACGATGTCCCCGTTCTCGGCCGCCGCGGTCTGTTCCACGATCACGATGTCCCCGTTCATGATCCCCGCTTCGATCATGCTCTCCCCGCGGACCTTCAGGGCGAAGAGCTGACCGCCGGGCATGGGGAGCATCGATTTCGGGTAGTGGACGAACCCCTCGTAGTTCTCCAGGGCGAGGATGGGTTCTCCGGCCGTCACCTTGCCGATGAGGGGCACGGAAAGACGCTCCTCCGTCTCCTTCACGTCTTCGGACGACAGCCCTTCGATGCGGATGGCGCGGCTCTTGCCGTTTTCCTTCTGGATGAAGCCCTTGCGCTCGAGCTTGTCGAGACAGGTGTGGACGGTGGAGGTGCTCCGGATCCCCAAATCCGTGCAGATATCGCGGATGGAGGGGGCGTATCCGTTGCGGCGGATGTTTTCCTTTATGTAATCGTAGACCTGTTTTTCCTTCGGTTCCAGTGTGTTCTGCATCGCGTTTCTCCTCTTCAAATGCGGTATGATTCCCTTATAATATGAACTGAATTGGTTATTCCCGGGAAAAGTATACCATACTTTCGGGGGTTTGTAAACACCTGTTCGCAAAATTAAAGCGAAAAACTTTTTTCTCTTTTCCGGAGTTCTCTGAGAGGCGAGCAGGGTCCGGCCGGGGCGGTTCAATCGGAAAGAGGGTGAAAAAATTGCGGTTTTTGCAAAATTCTTTTCCCAACCCCTTGCAAAACGGAAGAAAATCCAGTATAATAAAGCGTATTGTAATCCAACACCCGACATACGGAAAGGAGCGTATCCCGGCGCAGTCCGGGAGCACACGAACATGGTAGTAGCAGGCGACTTCAAAAACGGCGTGACCTTCGACATGGACGGTCAGGTCATGCAGGTCATCGAATTCCAGCACGTCAAGCCCGGCAAGGGCGCGGCGTTTGTCCGCACCAAGCTGAGAAACGTCATCACCGGCGCGGTGGTTGAAAAGACCTTCTCCCCCACCGACAAATACAACGATGCGCGCATCGACCGCCGCGACATGCAGTATCTGTACAACGACGGCGACCTTTATTACTTCATGGATCAGGAAACCTTCGAGCAGGAACCCATCGGCAAGGATCTCATCGGCGACAACTTCAAGTTCGTCAAGGAAGAGATGATCTGCACCATCCGTTCCTATCAGGGCAAGCCCTTCGCGGTTGAACCCCCGATGTTCGTCGAACTCGAAGTCACCGACTGCGAGCCCGGCGTCCGCGGCGACACCGCAACCGGATCCTCCAAAGGCGCTACCGTTGAGACCGGCGCCGCGGTCCGCGTTCCGTTCTTCATCAACCAGGGCGACGTCATCAAGATCGACACCAGAACCGGCGAATATCTCGAAAGAGCGTAAGCCCACGTCCGAAAAGTCCATAATCACACGTAAGTCCGGCATCCCCGCCGGTCCGACGTGTCTTTGAAAGGAGAAACCTCATGACCACGAAGGAAACCAGCTCCTATATCAAGGGGCTCATCGACGGCTCGAATCTCGACGTCACCACTCCCGAGGGAAAGATCATCGCGGCTCTTGCCGATCTCTGCGGCAAGCTGGCGGCGGAAGTGGATTCCCTCACCGAACAGATGGACACGGTGAACGATTATCTTGACGAAATCGATCACGATCTGGGCGACGTGGAGGAATTCGTTTACGAAGACGACGAAGAAGACGACGAACGCTGCGGCAGATGCGGGCATCACCCCCGTCATCCCCATCATCCTCCCTTCTTTGATTTCGAAGACGAAGACGATGAGGACGAAGATGACGACAAGGACGACTTTGATCCGGATCTGGACGACGAGGACGATGAGGAAGAGGAAGACGAGGAAGAAGAGGAATTTTACTGCGCCGAATGCCCGAACTGCGGCGGCAAGGTATATTTCGACGACACCGTCAACCCCGAGGACGTGATTTGTCCCGCGTGCCACAAGCCTCTCATCAACGATGACGAGGACGATCTGGAAGACGAGGACGATCTGGAATCATAAAGAGAACGATTTTTCTGCCGGAGGCCGGGAACGGTCTCCGGATTTTCTTTTGCTTTCACGGGGAAAGGGAAGAAAGCTTTTCTTTCGTTAAAGAAACAAAAACTTCTTTCATTTTAGGAAACAAAGACTGCGTCTTTGTTTCCCGAAAACTTTTTCCATTTTCCTCTTGACAAGCGCGGTTTAGTGTGCTAAACTATAAGCAAGATAGGTCTATCGAGTTAAACTTTGCGTTGACGGAGGTTCTGCAAATGGAAAAAAGAAGACTTGCCGAAAGCGATTTCCGCTTCATGAGCGTGATCTGGGACCACGAACCCCTCGGCTCCATGAAACTGGCGGAATACTGCCTCAGCGAACTGGGCTGGAAAAAATCGACCGCGTTCACCATGCTCCGCAAAATGAGTGAAAAAGGATTCATCAAAAACGAAAACTCCACCGTCACCTCCCTCGTCTCCCGGGAACGGATCCGGGCTTCGGAGAGCGCGCTCTTCCTCGAACGCACCTTCGGCGGCTCCCTTCCCGATTTTCTCGTAGCCTTTCTCGGAGGGAAAACCGTCTCCGAGGAGGAAGCGGACGAGCTGAGGAGGCTGATCGACGCGCACACGGAGGGCTGACATGACCGTTTTGTTTGAAACCGTCCTGCGGATGAGCATGACGGCGTCGGTCGTGATCCTCGCCGTGCTGCTCTTGCGCCTGCCGCTCCGGAAAGCGCCGAAGAAGATCTCCTATGCGCTCTGGTCCGCGGTAGGATTCCGTCTGCTCTGCCCCGTCTCGTTCCGATCGGTGTTCAGCCTGTTCCGCTTCATGCCCGGACAGGTCTCGGGGTTCTTCTCCGGCACGCCCGCCGAAACGGAGCTCTCCGCCCCGCTTGTCTCCGCGGTTCAGGCGGAGCTCTCCGCCGCGCCGGTCCTTCTGCAGTCCGCGGAAACCGCCGCCGGATCCCTTCCGCTTCCGGATGCGTCCGCCTTTTCTCTCCCGATGCAGACGTTCGAATCCACCTTTACATCTTCTCCCCTTGTACCCGCGGCGGAGGAAGCCGTCCGGAACGCAGCTCCTTCCGTTGAAAGCGCGGTCCCGGTTCCCGTCGATCACGCGGCTCTGTTTCTGAGAATCGGCGCGGCCGTCTGGCTGGCGGGCATGGCGGTCCTGCTGCTGTACGCTCTCGTCAGCGCGATCCTGCTCAAACGCCGCCTGCGCACCGCCACCCGCCTCAGCGAAGGCGTGTACCGGTCCGAAGCCGTGCGTTCCCCGTTCCTGCTCGGCTTTTTCAGACCGAAGATCTACGTGCCCTACGGACTCGAGCCGGACACGCTCTCCTATGTGATCTGCCACGAACGCTACCACCTGCGCCGCAGGGACGATCTGTGGAAAGCCGTCGGGTTTCTCGCGCTCGCGCTCCACTGGTTCAATCCCGCCGTATGGATCGCGTTCCGGCTGATGACGCGGGACATGGAGATGAGCTGCGACGAGCACGTGCTCTCGGAAAACCGGCAGATCACGCGCGCGTACAGCATGTCCCTGCTGTCCTTCGCCGCAAACCGCCGCTTCCCCGCCCCCTCTCCCTTGGCATTCGGCGAGACCGATGTAAAAAAACGCATCCGCAACGTGCTGGACTGGAAAAAACCGAAGATCCGGGTCACGGTCCTCTCCGCCCTGCTTTGCGCCGCCGCGATCGTCGCCTGCGCCGCCGATCCGAAGGAACCTTCCGCCGACGCGCTGCCCGAAGCCGAAGAGGCAGCTGAAACGGTCGGAGCCGCCGCGGAAGAATCGGAACCCGCGTCTGCGGACGGATCTTTCCGAACCGCTTCCGTTTCTGCCGGACTGAGGCCCTCCGCGGAAGTCAGGGAACACGCGCGGAAATCCGCCGAAACCATCGCCGAAATGATCGACGCTCTGAACAGAGAACCCCTCTCTATGGACGAACGCCCCGCAGAGTATGTGCTTCTCCGCCGGCTGCTGGAACTGGGGACTTTGTATCAGAACCTCGGCGGAGGAGACGGAAGCCGGGAATACACCGCTTCCAGCACGTCCCGCCTCTACCGCGCAGGCGACGCGGAATGGATGGAGTGGATCTTCGGGCGGACGAACATCCTGCGGTTCGAGCTTCCCGCACTCTGGTCGAACCTCCTTGTGCTCAACAGAGACTTTGAGGAAAACGGGACGATCCAGCTTTCCGTGCTCGGCCCGACCTATTACACCGACGACCTCAATAACGGAAACGGCGGAAAGACGGACCGCGCCGCGCTGTTTACCCTGATCCTTGTTCCCGCCGAAAACACGGACGACAGAACCGCGCCGGATGGGGACGGCTGGAACCGGCTGGCTACCGTCGATACGAAGCTCAACGGCATGTTCCAGCTTTGGTTCAGAACGGACGACAAACCGTCCTCGGAAGAAACCGCCGCGGAGGATGAGCGGATGCGGCTCGAGATCCCCTGTATCCTCTCCACGCTCGAAGCGCCGCGCTCGAACGTCACGATCCTCGACGCAAATCCGGACTTTCTGTCCCCCGACGAAGAGACCCTCGCCCGGTTCGCGGCCATCCGGCAGGAAAACGACGCGGAGGCGCTCCGCAAGCTGGACGCCTGGCTCGCGGATCTGACCGAAGCGTTCCGTATCCTTCGCTCTTCCGACAATGCCGGCGTTCATTCCGTAAAAGACCCGGAGATCTCGGCTCTTCTCCGTCCGAACGGGTACGGCATCTCGACATACTGGATCCATTTCAGTACTCCGGAAGGCGAAGATACGGCACCCGATGAAGCGGTCCTGCCCGGGGACAGTCTTCCGGAAGAAGCCCCGCCGGAAAACAGCCTCGCCGTTTCGGACGATCCCGCCGCGTCTTTCCGGCAGAAGGAAGAGGAGTTCGACCGGCTGCAGGATGTCTTGACGGAAGAGTTCATCGTCCTTGTCGAGCAGGAGATCGAGAACCGGCGGCGCGAAGAGGAGGAGCAGGCCCGCCTTGCCCAAGCAAGGCTTGAAGAACAGCGCCGCACGGAAGAAGAAATGAGCCTCATTGAAGAAGAAATGCGCCGCCTTTTCGAAGCCGAACTGGAAAAAAAGCACCTCACGGAAGAGCAGGCGGCGGAAGCTGCCATGTCCGACTGGTGGACCTACGCCGAAGGGAGCTGGTGGAACGACCCCGGATAACAAAGCAAAACGAAAGCCGATTTCCTCCATACAGCTGACGGAAGACAGACGCGGGAACCTTTCCGAAGGGCCGCGCCTGTTTTCCGTTCCGCGGAAAAAGAGAAAGAACCCCGTTTCCGGAGTTCCTTTGTTTTTATCGTTTCTTTATACTCTTTATACCTCGTTCACGCACTGAGGATGCGGGACCGCGTATTCCGATGCCTTTTCGAGCTCTCCGTCCCCGTCGACGCGGAAGACTGTCAGGTTGTCCGAGAAGGTGTTGCAGACGACGAGGAACCTGTCCCCTGCAACGAGCGCGATGGCCCGGGGATGGTTCCCGCCCGAGGGCGTCTGGGAGACGAGGCGCGCATGCCGTCCCGTTTCGTCCAGCATCAGATGGGCTATCGTGTTGGCGGTGCCGCGGTTCGAGCAGTAGAGGTGCCGTCCGTACGCGGAAAGCACGATCGACGCGGCGTCCGTCAGCTGATCCGCCGGATGGTCGGGACGGAAGC
>JAEEGL013748978.1_pt1 | contig 24376 bp, 20 predicted proteins | sample 9134231 | NCBI WGS metagenome assembly JAEEGL01 (sample SAMN16246548, study PRJNA631951) | gut metagenome | biome: gut microbiome; feature: rumen; material: fiber-attached | host: Bos | place: Iran: Karaj | collected 2018-10
CCGAGTATGCCATGACCTACATCATCACCCAGAACGACAAGATGATGGACTGCGTGCGTGAGTTCAACAACATCGTGGGCACCATCCCCCAGAGCGAGGCTGCCTTTGCCCTCGCCAAGGAGTCGCTGATGAAGAAACTCGCATCGCGTCGCACCGTGCGTGCTGGCGTCCTGAACAGCTACATCTCAGCTCAGCGCCTGGGTCTGGACTACGACATCAACTCGGTAGTTTACAAAGCCCTGCCCAACCTCAAGCTCAATGACATCGTGAAGTTTGAGCAGCAGTCCATGGCTAACAAGCCCTACCGTTACCTCATCCTGGGTGACGAGAAGGAGCTTGACATCAAGGCCCTGGAGAAGATTGCTCCAATACGCCGTCTGACCCTCGAGGAAATCTTCGGATATTAAGACGCTAGGCTCTAGCAATAAGTTAGGTCCCTAAGGTCGTAACGACCTTAGGGACCTAACTCTTATCTTTAAATTTCACGAATTATACGAATAGGACTCTTGCCAACCGTGGAAAAGACCGAAGGCCCGACAAGGCTACAGGCAGGTCGTGTAACGAGCCCCTGCCGAGTGGAGCCCCTGTGAACTAGAGGGCGAGGCGCAACCCAAGGTAGCTGCACGTGCGCCCCGGCGTGTTCATGCCACGGTACGACACGCGGCATATCCCGGCGCTGACGTGCCAGCTGCCACCACGAAACACGCAGTAAGAGCCAGCCGTTGGCCCTACAGGATTAGTCTGTTGGGCATTTGCATAACTACCAAAAAAATCCTGACACCACTCCCACACGTTGCCGGTCATGTCATAAAGGCCTAATTCGTTGGCGGCTTTTTGGGCAACAGGATGAGTCCTCTCTGCGGAATTTTTATAATACCAAGCTACTTTATCGATATCATCTCCACCAGCATATTTATAGCCCTTGCTTTTGTTGCCTCCACGAGCGGCAAACTCCCATTGCGCCTCCGTTGGCAAACGGAAAGGCTTACCTGTCAAAGCGTTCAATTTGTTTATAAACTCTTGGCAATCCACCTTACTTACATATTCCACAGGACGATTCGGGTCACCCTTGAAACGGCTTGGATTCTCGCCCATCACTGCTTGCCACAATGCCTGAGTCACTTGGGTTTCACCGATATAGTAATCTGAGAGTGTCACTTGATGTGTGGGTTTTTCATTGTTCCTAGCTCCTTCATCACCGTCATCTGCACCCATCATGAAGGTGCCGCCATCGACATGGACCATATTGAATAACACGTCAGTCCCGGGTATTGTGATTGTCTCAACCGATGGCTGCAATTCCATCGAATTCCTTTTGCCTTTAAGTTTATCAAGTACATTTTCGAGATCTCCAGCCACTTCATTCACCTTTTTCTGATAGGATTCTTCGATGGCAAGACGATCTTTATTACTCTGTTCTTTCTGAGCCTTCAGCTCATCACATTGCTGTTGAAGTTGTGCAATCTGATCTTTAAGTTCTTTTATCTCTTTCTGATGAGCCTCTTTGGAGGATTTTTCAGCAGAACGCAGATTTTCTTCCTTTTTCGCCAAATCCGCCTCAAGTTTATTGACTTGATTTTGATAAGTCGTAATATCATTATTCAGCCTCTCGATTTCTTTCTGGGCATCACCACTGGCGACCTTATCAGCCCGTATCCAACCTATTTGGGGATGAATCTTCTGTACCCTTTGAAGGCTATTTGTTACCTCCAAAGCTAAAGTATTTGCATCTGACCATTTTCTTATCAAGCGTTTTTTACTAACCTTCTCCTTAAACTTTTTCAGACGTTCTTGGTTAAGCTCTATATCCTTTTTATCAAGTTTATACTTCGGCAGTTTATTATAGGCCTCATCCTCAATAACAAAAGCCATCACATGAATGCCTTTAGAAACAGCATAATCGAATTCTTTTTCTGTCCAACTTACACCGTTATCATCTACACTGCCATAGCGACCGCCGATAATCAGCAGGTAATAGTCGCTGTCATCGATGATTCTCTTGATGTACTCAAACTGTTCCTCATCCATAGCGGGGAACATTTCCATGCCCGCAGGGAAACAATCATTGTTTAAGATTGTCTCCATCACTTTGGCTCGCTCATCTTTCAAATCTTCAAAAGTCGAACTGACAAATACTTGATATCGCTTATCCATTGTAGTCAGGTTATTAGTTGGCACAAAAATAGAGCAAAGAAACCAATTACGCAATAATTAAGGCAAAAAACAGTATTTTGCGACTCTTAGACTCCTTTAGGGCACTGTATGTGATGGCGTGGAGTTGGTATGGTTACCCCGAGTAAAACCGATTCCCTGCTTGCTGTTATCGGTTTTACTCGGGGTTATTCTATGGTCGCCCTGTTGGGCGTCACCATCTTATATCTGTTATCTGTTATCTATTATCTGATTCAGGGCTTTCTTGCAGATGCCCTCGTGGCGCGTCACCATGTAAACCAGCAGGATGTTCAGCACCACGATTTCAAATACAAAGTAGAGCCATGGAGCATTGATGATTACCGAGATGAAGCAGGCGATAATGCGTGTATTAAAAGTAAGGATGTTGGTGTACTTCATCAGGGGGCGGCTCAATGAGCGGAAGTAGTCACGGAACTCCTGTGAAGGCACGCCGTCCTCGCCATAGCGCTCATTCAGGGCGGCACGCAGGCGCTGCATGTTGGGCGTCCAGCGTTCCTGGTTGGCGGTATAGCCGCTGTAGAAGAACAGCGTAAGTTTGCTGAAGAAGTCGTGTCCCCAATTCAGCTGACGGTATTGCTCCTTGAGCTTAGCGGCACTGTCCAGTTCACTGCCCTGCTTGCCCTTGAGGAAGAAGAGATGGAACTGCCTGTACAAGTCGGCCATCGCAGCCTGCAGGGCATGGCTGATGCCCGAGAGGATGCCCAGCGTCCAGATTAACCACTCGTGCTGGGCAAAGAACTCCGGTCCCGTCAGGCTGTCGCCAAAGTGCAGTTCCCTGAAAACCAAAGCAAAGCTGATGGAGGCAAACCAGAAGTCGCCGCTCACACCGTCCAGGATGCGTCCCATGCGGGAATACTGCTGCGTCATGCGAGCCAATTGGCCGTCGGCACTGTCAAAGGTGTCAGCCCAGGTGATGAGCAGCATACCTATCCAGTTGAGCCATGCCAGATGAGGCTGCCCGAAATAGAGCAGCACGCCACCTGCCACACCCATAAAGATGCTGGCAATGGTGATGGCGTTGGGGCTCACACCCAACTTGGCGAACAGTTTAGCCCATAGGAAACCCAGAGGGCGGTGGAAGTGGAGGTCAAACCACTCCTCGGTATCCATCGACTTGAGAGATGACTGATATTCTTCTTTTAACGTCATGTTTTTCGGTTTTTAGTTCTCAGTTTTAAGTAAGTTGTAAGCGATAGCAATTATCGCCTGAAATCACTCCTAACTTCTAACTCCTGACTTCTAACTAATTAAAGTCCCATGTGGGCCTTGGCAAGGGCCAGAACAGCCTTGGCGATGTGGGGGGCTGATTCGTTGCGGCAGGGAGCGAAGCTGGGCCAGTCGTTGAAATCGATGATGCGGATGGTGCCGTCGGGATCCACGATGCAGTCGCCACCATAGATGTCCACATTCAGTTCCTCGGCAGCGCGAGAACAGATGTCCTTCAGCTCCTTGAGGTCGATGTCGATGCCCTGTGAGTGGCCGTTAACCTCTTCCCAACCGTACTTGCTGTGACCCTCGTCAAAGGGGTAGAACCAATAGAAGAACTGCGAGTTGCGAACACCGTAGAACTTCACCAGGTCACCATTCAGGTGGATGTTGATGACAGCACGCGTGATGCCTCGGTAGAAATACTCCTGGAGCACTTCCTGGGCCTCTTCGGGATGACGCACATAGCTCACGTCCTCCTTGTGCATGGCGTGGAAATCGCCCCGCTTAATCCAGCAAGATTTGAAACCTGCTTTTTTCAACTGCGACTTGATGTTCTCGTTGGTGTTGACAATCAGGCTCTCAGGATAGGGGATGCCGTTGCCCAGCAGGATGCGCGTCATGCGCTCACGGGTGCAATTCTCGATGCCGTAACCCGAGTTGATGACCAGTTTGCCGGCGTCCTCGAGTTTCTGCAGCTTGGCGATGCTCTCTCGCTCTCGGCACATGGCGAGCACGACGGGTTCTTGAATTTCGGTATTATTGAATTGTTCCTCGCTATAGACATTGACCTGGCAACCGCGCTTGCGCAGTTGCTCTGCCACCAGATTGAAGATGGCGGTGTCGTTGCCAATGTGGTTGGGGGAATATGCCCCTGCGCGCATTACGCCCGCAATAGTGATATCTGCCATTATTCTTGACTTTTAAAATATGATGACGCGGACACATTTGCCCGCAATACGAACTGCAAAGGTACAAAAAAATGAGATAGGCCACCCAAAAACCACGAAAAAAACCATCAAGCACGAATCATCATGAAAGAAATCAACGCCATAGAGATAAAAAGGAAGACCATGAGCACCATTAGTTGAATGAGGAGGAAACCGGTTGATTGCATTTGTTGTTTTTTTTAAAAAAAATGGTGGTTTGTGCTTTTTGACATTGCGGAGGGTGTGCGGGCTGTTGTAATTTTGCAGCGTCAAGCAATACAAACCATGTTAAAAACACATTATTATGAAAACACCAACCAACCAAGAACGGCACACCCGTGTGCTGCATGCCGCCTACCAAGCGTGGATGAACGCTGCGGGCCTGCGCCAAGCCAGGCTGAGGAACAAGCGGTTCACCTACGGCGACCAATGGGGAGACATCGTCAAGGATTACCAGGGACGATTGACGACCGAAGGCGAACACCTCACACATCAGGGCTGCCAACCCATCACCAACTACCTGATTCGTCAGATGGTGAAGACCATCGTGGGACGCTTCCGCTCCCAGTACATCAAGCGCGAAGACGACAACGCAGCTCCATCACCAGTCTTAAAGGCGGCACAAGAAAACGAGTTGGACGAACTCGACAGCCGTGCCCTGGAGGAATTCCTGATTTCAGGCTGCTGTGCACAACGAGTGGAAACGTGTCATGAGCCCGGAGAATGTGAGCATGTGAGAGTCGATAACGTGAACATCAACCGCCTGTTCTGCGGCACGATGAACGACACTCGCGCCTGGGACTGCGAACTCATCGGGCAACTGCACGACCTGAACATCGCGCAACTGCTACGCCGTGTAGCAGGAGGCAACCAGCGCAAGGCCGCGTGGGTACGACGATTGTACACCGACAGCGCCGAGAGTCGTCTCGCCGACTTCACTACCCGTTTGGGCGCCGACTCACAGCTAGGAACAGACTTCTGGCACGCCAACGACGGCAAGTGCCGCGCCATCGAGGTGTGGACGCTCGAGAGCCGAGAAGTCATCGTCTGCCACGACCGTCGCGAAGGGACACTCAGCGTCGAACCCGCCAATCAAATCCTGCGCCTGAAAAGCCGACCCGAAGTGACCACGCGCTGGGACATCGCTACCGTGTGGCACTGCCGATGGTTCAGCCCGATGGGCGACCTGCTGTGTGAATATGATTCACCATGGAAACACGGCTGCCATCCGTTCGTCATCAAGCTATACCCCCTCACCGATGGCGAAGTCCATGCCGTTGTCGAAGACATCATCGACACCCAAAAGCACGTCAACCGCATGATTTCACTTCTCGACCAGGTGATGCGCAGCAGCGCCAAAGGCGTGCTCCTGTTCCCCGAGACCGCCCTGCCCGATGGATGGACGTGGGAAGATGCGCGCCGTTGCTGGTCAAGCGCCAATGGTCTGTTGCCTTACAATCCGCGCTTCAACGACACCAAACCTGAACAAATCAGCGCCAACGGCACCAACATCGGAGCCTACCAGATGATTGAGCTGCAGATGAAACTGTTTGAGGAAATCAGCGGAGTCAACGGTGCCCTGCAGGGCAAGACACCGACGGGCAACAGTGTCCACGCCTATCAGTTGCAAAGCGAGAACGCCAGTATCGCGCTGAGCGACGTGTTTGACACGTTCCAGGCCTTCCGCCGCCAGCGTGACCGAAAGATTAAGGCTCTTTAAGGCCTTGACATATTATTAACTTTAAATCATTAAAACCATGAACAACGAACAAGAAAACCGTGAACCGGAACTGAAGAAGCCAACCGCGGTGACACCACCGCCCTTTCGCCAGCAAGAGGAGGAACAAGCCCAGGAGCCGACCGCCTCCCCCACCCTTGAGGAGCGCATCAGCGCTTTGGGACTTGACGATGAGGCCGCTGCCAAAGTTCGACAACTCACCGCAGGAATCGACGGCAACAATGTCACCCCCGACCTGCTCGAAACTATCGCCCGCGGCATCACCCACGATAACGACGTGGAGAATGCCGATGCTGCAGGCTACCTGCGTGGTCGCAACGAGAAAATCGAAGCTGTACTGCATCCCGAACCCGACCTGCCCGATGAGAGCGACACCACCCCCGTTTTCCCCCACTACAACCGTCGCAGCATCTGGGATGCGGTCTAGTTAGTTAATAGTTAATAGTTAATAGTTGCACAGACTACTACACTGAGCGATGGGCTCAATTCTGGGAACTTTAGGCAGCGAGCATCACTAAACTCTAAACGCTAAACTCTAAACTGCGAGCAAAGCGAGCATCTTTAATCTTTAATCTTTAATCTTTAAACTTAAAACTAAAAAAAAGCCATGAACATTAGTAATTTTACCAAGGCGATGCGCTGGATGCGCCGCCACAAGAAGTTAGTTATCTTTGTTATCACAATGATTCTTATTGCCATTCTCGCCTCCTGCATCACTGGAGGCACAACGGGCAATGCCATGCTGGCCGTGGGGATGATTATCGGTGGAATTGATGAGGGCAAACACGTCGTTGACGGTCCCCTCACGACCGACCTGTCACGCGAAGGTTCACCTGAGCTGCTGCTTAACGAGATTGACCAGCAAATCGTGAAAATCCGTCCCATGTCCACCCCTATCGACCAGATTTCGCGCTACGCCGGCAGCAAGCACAGTGGCAGCATGGTCGTGGACTATTACAGCGTTGACACTAAGCCCACTACCACAGCCCTGGACATGAATGTAACCGAGTCGGACGTTTCGGAGGGAGACGAGACCCCTATCACCGTCATCAGGACCGCGAACAACGACATCTTTGACCCCACCGACACTATCCTCGTGCAGGGCACATCGGGCTATGAGGCCGACGGCCATTCCGAGAGCGGCCAAGACCTGATGCTCTATGTCGTCAGTCGCGACAGCAACGGCGTGAACGTCATTGCGGTGAACGGTCCCACAATCAACAATGTGCCGAATTGTTTGCCCAACATTGCCAAGGGCACCCCACTGGTGCGCATGGGACGCGCTGCCAGCGAACTCGATGTGCAGTCCCCTCAGTTCGAGGCATTGCCCAAGAAGAACCGCAACCTTTGCCAGATTTTCAAGATGCAGGTGGAACAATCCACACTGCAGCGCCTGGCCAACAAGGAAGTGGGTTGGACGATGAGCGACCAGGAAGAAGCAGCCGTCTATGACATGCGCCTGGGCATGGAGAAGTCTTACCTGTTCGGCGTAGCACGCCAGCTGTGGGACAACAACAAGAAGGAGTATGTCTATTTCACCGGTGGCATCTGGAACCAGGCAGGCAAAGATTTCAGCATCGAGTCTTCGACCGAACTCACCCCCAGCCGCATGGTTGACCTGATGCATGACGCCTTCACGGGCAACGCCGGCAGCAAGCGTAAGATTCTCATCGGCGGCAGCGACCTTATCAGCCGCATCAGCAAGCTCGATTATAACCGCGTCATCACCGCCGGTCAGCACGTGAGCAAGTGGGGCATCGATTTCACTGAGCTGCGCTCGAAATTCGGTTGCCTGTATGTGCTGCTGAGCGAGGAATTTGACGAGGTGGGCATGAGCGAGTGCGGCATCGTCATCGACCCCGAGTATATCCAGAAGTACACCCATATCCCCTTCAGCACCGAGCAGCTCAACCTCAAGAAGAGCGGTGTGCGCAACGTGGACGCACTGGTGATGACCGAAGCCTCGTGCCTGGTGCTGCGCTATCCCAATGCGCACATGCGCATCACCATCCGATGAAGTACTTCACCATCAAGGAACTGACCCAATCGGCGACCGCCCAGCATCTGGGCATCGACAATACGCCACCCGCCAGCGCTGTCAAGGCACTGCACGCTCTGGTGGACAACGTACTCGACCCATTGCGCCAGGCGTGGGGCGGTCCCATCATGGTCAACAGCGGCTACCGTTGTCCCGAACTGAACAAGCTGGTAGGCGGCACCCCCTACAGCCAGCACCAGCGCGGAGAAGCCGCCGACATCACCGTCGGGTCACAGTCGAGAAACCGCCGCCTGCTGGCGCTCATCAAGCGTCTCGACCTGCCCGTTGACCAGTGCATCGACGAGAAAGGCTACCGCTGGATCCACGTGAGCCATCGCACCGGCCACAACCGCCGCTTGTATATGAAATTCTAGTACGAGGCTGCCGAGAGAGGGATTGTGCTGTGGCACGAGAAAATGAGGGTAATCATTTTGGGCAACCATTGACGTTGAGGTCGATGGTTGTCCTTTTTTTATTGGTGAGGAATGCAAAAAAGGTTTATCGGAAGATGAGGAGGAGAACCTGGGCAATGATGACGCGAAGGAACATGCTCAGGGGATAGACGGCGGCGTATGCCACCGAGGGGCGGTCACTCTTCAAGGTATCGTTGGCATAGTTCATTGCCATGGGATTGGCCATCGCTCCGCTGAGCATACCGCACAGGGCGGCATAGTCGATGTGCGCCAGCCTCAATGCCAGCCAACCCACCAGCAGTACAGGGATGACGGTGAGCAGGAAACCCGTTCCAACCCACAACAATCCCTCGGGACGGACAACAGTGGCGAAGAAATCGGGACCTGACGCCAAACCCAGACACGCCAGGTACAGTGCAAGACCGATGGAGCGCAGCATGAGGTTGGCGCTCGATGTGGTATAGGCATTGACGTGAATGCGGGGACCGAAGGCTCCTATGAGGATACCCGCGATGATGGGTCCTCCAGCAAGTCCCAGCTTGACAGGAGCCGTAATGCCAGGCAGGATGATGGGAATGGAGCCGAGAATCAATCCCAGCGTCATACCCAGGAAAACGGTAATCAGATTGGGCTCGTCCAGCATCTTGACGGCATTGCCCACCTCTTTCTCGACATTCTTGAGCGCCTCGCGGTGTCCCACAACGATGATGCGGTCACCCAGCAGCAGACGCAGGTCGGGTGTAGCCAGCAACTGCAGCCCGCCACGGTTCACACGGCTGATGTTCACGCCATAATGCTTGCGCAGACGCAGGGAGCCTAATTTGCGGCCATTGATTTCGGGTTTGGTGACGAGAATCGCCTGAGAAACGAGGTCGCTGTCAATGGCGTTCCAGTCGATGTCCTCCTTGTTCCAGTCGGTATTTTCCTGTTTGCCGAAGAGGACTTGCATCGCTTCAGCATCATCATGGTCACGCATAATCACCAGCAAGCGGTCATCGCGCATGAGCACGGTGTCGGCTTCGGGGATGGTCACCTTGCCGTCACGCCACAAGCGTGAAATGACAAACTGACGAGGGCTGATGCGCGCCAGGTCGCCCACGGTCTTACCGATGATGCCCTCGTTGCGCACCTGATAGGTGGCGATAAACGTGTGGTCGGCCTCTTCCTCGCTGTCATCGATGAGATGGTCACTGGGGCGCACCAGCACCTTGCGCATCAAGGCGAAGGCCAAGATAACGCCCACCACGCCCAGGGGATAAGTCACAGCGCATCCCAGTGCAGCACCACTCTCGGGCAAATGCAACTGAGACAAGGTCTGCTGAGCAGCAGCCAGTGCAGGGGTGTTGGTCGTGGCTCCGCACATGATGCCGACCGCATCGCTCAGGTTAATGCCAGCCAAGGGCAATAACAAGGTCAACACTGTGCCTACAAGCACAACAGCCAGCGCCCACAAGTTGAGCGTGAGTCCCGACTTGTGGAACGAACTGAAGAAGCCCGGACCCACCTGCAGTCCCAAGGCATAGACAAACAAGACAAGACCGAAGTTTTGAGCATACTGCAGCATATCGGCATCAATCGACAGGCCCAAATGACCAGCCAAAATGCCAAGGAAGAAGACAAAAGCCACACCGAGTGATACGCCTAACACTTTGACTTTGCCAAGGGCAAGGCCACAGGCACACAACAACGACAGCACGACTACCGCCTGCACTGCCGAGTGGGTCATAAATATGTCGCTCAACCACTGCATATCATTGATTCAATTCCGCCACTACTCTACAAACAGCCTGAGACACCCGCATGAGGGTGGAACCAGTATCCATCGCCTCATCAAGTGGCAAACCGTCACTCACGGCAATGGCACGTGTCAAGCCAGCGGCTACAGGGTCAAAAACAGGTGCGATAGCACCGCAGAGTGCCACCACTGGGATTCCGCGTTCTTGTGCCATTCTGATGACACAGCCGGGCCCCTTTCCCATGAGTGTCTGGTCGTCGAGGCGTCCTTCGCCCGTGATGACCAGGTCTGCCCCTTCGAGCGCATCGGCAAGGCCGTTTCGCGCCAGGACATAGGGAGCGCCAGGCAGCAATTCACAGTCGAGCAGGTGCATCATCAAGGCAGGAATGCCTCCCGCCGCGCCACAACCAGCCCTGCTGGCGATTTCGTCACCGACAATTGAAGCGACATGCACCATGCCACGCTCCAACTGCTCTACTTGCTCGGTCGAGGCACCCTTTTGTGGTGCAAAAACCTGAGCTGTTCCCCGTTCACCGCACAAGGGGTTATCCACATCGGTCAAAAGTGTAAATTTACACTTTTTAACCGTTTGTGGGATGCCCGCAGTTTCGATATAGTCAATTTTTTCAAGGCTCTCGCCGCTAGGATAGAGGTGATGGCCATCGGCATCAAGGAATTCGGCACCCAGGGCACAAAGAATGCCCATTGCCGCATCACAGGTTGCCGAGCCGCCCAATCCTAACACGATACTGGAAGCGCCCCGCTCCATGGCGTCACGCATCAGCAGTCCCGTGCCAAAAGTCGTTGCCCGTACCACGTCGCGGGCATCTTCGGGAAGCAAGGCCAGCCCGCTTGCGGCAGCCACCTCGATGAGTGCCGTGCCGTCATCACACAGGAAATATTGCGCTGTGACAGGCGCCCGTTGCAGCAACGGGCCCATCGTGGGCGCTGTCACCCACTGCCCCTTGCTGCTTGCTGCCAGCACCCGAGTTGTGCCGTCGCCACCATCGGCGACAGGTACCGATACCGTCTTTATACCATCAAAGCCGCACAAGGAGTCTTGTGCGGCCTCGTTGAGTTGCTGAGCCGTTGCCGAACCTTTGAACTTATCAAATGCCAGAACGACCTTCATGGCAGTTTGCGTTTACAGGTTACGCTTTTAACCTACCTTAACCACCAGGAAATTGGACTTCTCCCAGAAACGGCTCGGATTCAAGATGCGCAGCACCTTGGCTCCACCCTGGTCAACAATCTCATAGGAGTCCTTGGGATGGTTGGTCATCACCTGTGCCTTGTTGTTGTGCAGAGGAATTTCATTGAGGGTGCGGCGGTCTGCCTTAGTGAAATAGGACATCTCAAAGTCACCTTCCAGAATCTTGGTCTTGCGCAGGAAGCCCGTCTCGATAATCTTATGGTTCTTGAGTTCCTTCTTGGAACCGATGACATAATAGCAAGTGTTCAGGTTGGTCACCTCGTTGGTGAGCTGCTTGGACTCCTGCTGAGCGGCTTCTTTCTCCCTGGTCACCGACTTGTTGACGGTGTTCAGCGAGTCCACACTCTGGTTCAGGTTCTTGATCTGGATGTGGGCAGCAGCCAACTGTTCGGTCAAGTTGTTGATGGTCTTCTGCTGGTCCTCGAGTTGTGCCTTGAGGTTAGCAATGCTTTTCTCCATCGTGGAATTGTAGTTGGTGGACTGCTTGAGTCTTTTCTCCAGATCAGCCAGACGCTGTTTGTGCTTGTTGATGGACTGCTGGATGAGCACGATGTCGTCGCGCAGCTGTTTCTTGCGGTCGGCGGTCTCGCCACTCAGGTTGTTGACCGACACGATATCTTCCAATTCCTTGATTTGCTGCATGCCATCGGCGATGTCGCCCATGAGTTGCATCAGACTGTCCTTCTCGGCGTTGGCCGTATTGATGGAATCTTGCAAGACTGCATTGATGGAATCCTGGCGCATGGCCTCCTGTTCCAATTGGTTGGTACGTTGACAAGCCGGCAATACTGCCAGACCTACCATCAACCAAACTAAATACAAAATCTTCTTCATAATCTTATCCTATTTATGTTAGTGTTCAAACCTTAGCGTTCTTCTGCTTAAAAGCGGCATACTTGTCCACCTTGACAGCTGCCACAGGGGGACAGCCAGCCACGACAATGACAATCTCGCCACGGGGTGCATTGGCGGTGAAATACTCCACCAGTTCGCCCAGCGTGCCGTTGTGGGTGGTGTTGTGCATCTTGCTGATTTCACGCACCACGCTGGCCTCGCGGTCGGTGCCGAAAGCCTCGGCAAACTGCTGCAAGGTCTTCAACAGGCGCACGGGCGACTCGTAGAAGACCATCGTCAGCGGCTGGGCCTTCAATTCTTCCAGCCGCGTGGCACGCCCTTTCTTCTGGGGAAGGAATCCCTCAAAGACAAAACGGTCGCACGGCAGTCCCGAATTGACCAGCGCCGGCACAAAAGCGGTAGCGCCCGGCAGCGTCTCGACCTCGATGCCCTGACGACGGCACTCGCGTGACAGCAGGAAACCCGGGTCGCTGATGCCCGGTGTTCCCGCATCGCTGATGAGTGCCATCACCGCCCCACCCTGCAGTTGTTCAACGACAGCAGCCACTGCCTCATGTTCGTTGAACTTGTGATGGCTGCGCATGGGGGTAGCGATACCGAAGTGCTTGAGCAGCACACCGCTGGTGCGGGTATCCTCGGCAAGCACAGTATCTACCGTCTTGAGCACCTCAATGGCTCGAGGCGTCATATCGGCGAGATTACCTACCGGTGTCGGCACTATGTATAACTTACCTGCCATATCAGATTAGACTGGCATGCTCAATTACGCTGCTGGAAGTGATTGCGCACGATGTTCATGAAGTCCTGCACCACCTCGTTGTCACGGTCCCAACCCAGTTGGGTGAAGAAGTACAGCTCGGCGTTGCCATAGGTGCGCATCGCCTCGATATGCTCGATGGCCGTATCCAGAGCATTGGCACTGTTGGCAAACAGCTCACGCTGAAAACGGAAACGGTCGTTAAGGGAAAAAGCCTTGCGGATATCCTTAGACATGGTGCGCTGCAGTTTCTGGTCAACGCGCAGCGGGCCAGCAGGCTCGTTTTCCTCAGGGAATTCGGTGGGAACAGGGGGAACAGGCATCTCCTCCGGCTCAGGGAACGTTTCTTCCTCGGCTTCGATAAACTCCACGGTGATGTCGGGCTCATCTTCGGCTTCGGGAATGACTTTGGGGTCAGGAGCGGGCACCGGCTCGTCACTGTCCTCAGGCATATGGAACACGGGGGGCATCACCGGCGGCTCGGCAGGCTTTGCGGGCTGCTGGTCGGTCGCATCCTCTACGGCGGCAGGCTCTTCCTCGCTGGCTGCCTCGGACGGTTCCTCGTCGGCCTCGATAAATTCTACAGTGATATCGTCATCGGGTTCACGGTCCTCGACAGGAACCTTGTCGGGCTGTTCATCCTCATGCTTGGGCTCCTCATAGTCAAGGGTAAACACTTCCTTGAACTCCTCTCCATTGTCGTGCTGCCATGTCTCGTCGGCATCATAATCCTCATCGGGCAGATGCTCAGCCTCCTGGACAGGTTCCTCAACGCCAGTAGCTACTGCGGGTTGGGGAGTTTCGACAGGTTGGTCTACGGCCTCTGCCGCCTTGAGCTCAACGCCGCACATATCAGCCAGCTCACGCACCTTGCGTTTCAGTTTATTGGTGATGACATCGGGCGTATTCTCCTCACCCAATCGACGGGTAACGAGCATCAGTCCTTCAATCTCATATACATGAGACAGCATTTTCTCTATCGACATGTCCATAATCTTCTGTTACTTTGTAGCTTAGCGATAATTCGCCAAGGATTTGCTTTACATTCAACCTGCAAGTTTAGGCATTTTTTTTGAAACACCAACTATTTTCCCTCAAAAAGATTGCACAGGAAGACCCCGATTTGCTCTCGGATGCCGGCTTGTGAACAATTGAAGTTATTGACCAGCACAGCGAAGGCATAGCGCGGCTCCTCGGAGGGATAATAACCCACGAAGCACTGCACATGACGCATACTGCCGGACTTGAGCACGATGCGGTCACTCAACGGGTTCGCCTTGAGGGTCTTGCCGGAGCGGCCTTCAGCCTTGGGCATCAAGTCGCACAAGCGCACGCCGTCAAAACGGCGGTGGGCCATCATCGTGAGCATATCACCAAAGAAGTTGACCGACGCCTTGTTGGCCCTCGCCAGTCCGCTGCCGTCGCGCATGAACAGGGGCTCGGTATCGATTCCCTGCAATCCCAGCCAGTGCTTCACGGCAGCTACGCCCACATGGTCCAAGTCGCTGGGCATTCCTTCATAGCCCTTCAGTTCCCAGTCACGGGCACCGATGGCACGCAGCAGGGCATGGGCAAACATGTTGTCGCTGCGGTCGAGCAGCGAGGTGATGATTTCGGTCAGTTCAGGGGATTTGTGGATTACGAGCAAGGTGCTTTCGGCACCTGCCATGGCGCTGCGCAACTCCAGGTCACGGGTGTAGTCAATACCGCTGGCCTTCAGGGCACGTTCCACGCTATCGACGAGCATGGGTGCAGGTGTGGGGTTGGCATAGGTGTTACGGTAACTCTTACCTGTCGTCTCGCCAGTAATCACCAGGGCGGGGATGCTATAGTCCAGATAGGGCGTGATGGCATTACGGCCACGATTGGCACGGCAACGGCTGATGACCTTCAATCCGGGCACAGCAGGTGAGAAACTGGAATTGGTTACGCGTCCACGACCGTCGAGCGTGTAGGACACGGTCACCAGATTGTCATGGAAATTCAATGCATGGACAGCAGTGCCATAGTCATAGGCCAAGTCGCCCACATCCCAATCCTCGTCATAGTATGGATAACTGTAATAGCTGTCATCGCCGATAACAGCGCCCTCAACGCTCCTGATGCCACGAGCCCTCAGGGCTGCGATGATTTCATCGACGATGTTGGCCTGACATGGCAAGAACACAGAGCCCAGCGTGGGGTCACCGAGGCCACGGATGATGATGTTACCCTTGAAATGGCCATTCTCGACTGTGCCATCCAGATATACCGGGGTTTCAAACCTGTAGTGGGGTCCCAACAGTCCCAATGCAGCCGACGAGACAACCGTTTTCATGGTCGATGCGGTGATATTGGCCTGATCGGGGCGGAAACTGGCAATTGACTTGGCGGAGTCCAAATCGATGACCTGGACACCCACCGACGCATAGCGCAACGTGCTGTTTGACACAAACTTGTCCACCGCCTGCTGCGGTGTGAGAGCCATAACCTGTAAAGCGGCGACCATCGCCGACAATATGTATAATGTAATACGTTTCATATCAATGATGAGTTTTTTTAGGGTGGCGCACAGGGCGCTTGATGTAGCGACACCAAGCATAAAAAGGGCGCGACTCCAAGTAATGGAGGTTGCGCTGGTTGGCATAGGCTTCACGCTCAAACGAGATATTACGATAGGCATTGCCGTGCATGGGCAGCCTCATCAGCCACTCGACAAAATAGGCGAGATAAAAGAACACATACAGCATCTCGCGTTGCTGGGCCGTGTGGATGCGCTCGTGGTTCATCAATTCGTCACTCAGGTAAACGCCCGGATGAACGAACAGCATCCCCAGCAGGTTGATTGCCGTGAATCCTCTGAATGGTAATATTGTGGTGCGCACAATTTTCACAGCCGCAAAGGTACAACAATATTCCACAAGAAACGTCATCCACACCTATTTTGGTTTTTTTTCACAATCGCGGCACTGGTATGAGAGTGGCCAGTTTCACTCCGAAAAATAAGGAAAAATAAGAAAAAACCGCATTTTGTTAGCAAATAGCTTTGTTCTGTAAGTCAAAACAATTACTTTTGCAGCTAGATATTTCCGTTTGACCTAAAAAACAAGGATTATTATGCAACGAGCATTCAGATTGATTGGATTAGCTGCAATCTATACGGCAGGTTTCTTTGTAGTTGAGATATTCGGTGCCCTGCATCCTTACGCATGGACTTATAGTGCCGTGCCTGCAGCCATTGTCTGTGCTTGGCCCTATTTCAAGCTATGCCAGCGCTATCCCATGCCTGGTGTCGCCATGTTGAGCGTCGTGATATTGCTGCTGCTCAATTTCATCATCGGCCAGGGTCATGAGTTCCTGGTAATGGGATGCTTCGGCTTCGGCATGATTGCCGAGGGACTGCGCAAACTCTTCGGCAACTGCCGTGGACGTTGGGGCGTCATTACCAGTTACACCGTGCTCTCGCTCATTCCGTTCTCCAAGACCTGCGTCCTGTGGATTGACTTCGAGACAGCGATGAACATGTTCATGTCCAAGATGCGGGAACTCTATTACGCCACGATGGGACGTATGCTCTCCCGCACGATGCTGATTACAATGATCGTTCTCACGCTCGTTTTCGCCTTCTCGATGATGTGGATTCTCACCCGCGACTGGCGTCCTCGCGAGGATTACCACTTCGACTTTGACCAGGAATAGCGCATTACCCCATCAGTTTTCGGGACATTTCAGGGGTGGTCAACAGACCGCCAAACACTTTCATGCAGCATTTTTTTGATTTTTTTCGGCAAAAATGCTTGCAGGTATAAAAAAAAGCATTACCTTTGCACTCGCTATTGAAAAAATACTTTCAGCTAGCTACCGGAGAGGTGGGTGAGTGGCTGAAACCAGCAGTTTGCTAAACTGCCGTAGGGGTAACTCTACCGCAAGTTCGAATCTTGTCCTCTCCGCAACCGTGAAACGGAAATCCTTAATTTGCAAGGGTTTCCGTTCTTTTTTGTCAAGTGGTCCCCCGAAAGGGTCCCCCTTCAGGCTTACCGAAATATTTAGTAAACTTTAACGTGAAAAGAACGTTTTTGGGCCATAAGTTAGCCACTTTCTCAAAGATAGTTCAGCGTCTCTCTTTGTGCTTTGCTGACTCCACTAGTTTTTAGATAACAATTGTTGCAAATCTAATATTATCTCTGTAAATTTGCGGGGATAATGCCGCTCAGCATTTACTATCACGTTAAAAAAATAGAGGCCCTTATAATAGAATGATAATGGAACCATCTTTTGAACTTATTTCAAAGTATAAATCTAAATTAGAAAACCTTCCTTTTTTGAAGGTGGGATTTAGTAGACTTTTGTATCCCATTGATCAAGAGAATAGAGTAACGGATGGCAAAGATTCAAAAAATGACTGCGATGAAGAGATAGAAAAAAGTATTTGTGAGTTTGTCTTTTTTTATAATGCCATTTTATCCCCTCTTGTTGGAATAATCGAACCTGTTTTTCATCAAGAAACAGCCTCATTTCTATTACATTTAAATAAGTATTTTAGAAATGGTCATTATTATGCTTCTTTTGACGATGTCCATAATTTTTTAACTCATCAAAACATTATAGTATGGCCTGATATACTACGAGCTTTTGGGTTTTCTACTAAATCAATCATAGAATTATGTGAACTTCAAAGAGAACGCTATAAATCCCTACTTGTTGCTAAGAATGAAGATAAATCTTTGGCAGAGGAAGAGGATATTGCGCCATATTCAAAAGAGAGTCATCTAAGGTTTATTGATTTAATTAAACACGAAGATTACCTATCCCTTTTTCACGCTGTTTATGTATACAATGATTTAATTCCTAATCTTTATATAGATAATGATTTTTTTCGTCCGTTGTTCATTAAGAAGAAAGAATACACTTTGAACGAATGGCCTCAAAAATTTTCATATCAGTTAGCACTTTTTAATTTTGAAGCAGAGAAAGTAGCGGCAGAAGATTTTGAGCATGTCTTCTATGATATTCAATATTTTTCAGAATATAAATTTACAAAATGGGTAGATGAATGGGACACTCAAATTGATTCATTTATTAAAGAACATTTAGACCGAAACCCATATCTCGATCTGAAAGGCCGTTATTTAGTTAGAGATAGGGAATTAGAACAAGTAAAAGATTATTTTAAACAAGTCCTTATTACTCGAGGATGGAAGGTCCCAAATTTCAAGTCAGGATATATTATTGACAATCCAACTAAAATAATGCAACTAAAATGGATGGTAGGGGATTATCTGTTTTACATATCCCAGGTTTATTCCATAGTTCGTGATGTTCTTTATGAAGAAGAACGTACAGTGATTAATTGGTTACTAGAACGAACCCACTATAATACAATCTTCAATAAACTTGTTGAATATTTTACCACAAAGTATCTAGATAAAGGACAAGAACAAACATCCTTACAAGAATCGGGATCATCTGCAATAGAAACAAGCAGTGAAGTTGAACAACAAAATATTCCTGTTATTATTGAAGATCAAGATGAAGCACACAAAGAGTGGTTTGTAAGGGTTCATGAGAAAAAGATTAATGCACAGCCTGATGAATGGAACAAGAAACTATATACTTGTCTTGACGCGTTATACGATTCGCTAGTTAAAAAGAGACTAATGTGTGAGTCATCGAAGAAGGAATTGTTTATATATCGCTTTTCTGGCTTTAACGCCCCAGAGTCATTCAATCCGCAAGAAAAAATAAGGTGGGAAGGATCAAATGTTCTGCTCGGATACCTTGTACGGTGCCTAATCACGTATACTGGGTCCGATGCTGAGGGTTTAGGTACTGTAGGAACATTTTTTGAAAGCAAAAGAGGTAAGAAGGTTAATCTCGCAACAGCAAAATATATAAGCAAAGAAAAATTTAATCAAACCCCAAACGTGTTTCCGGTGCTCTCACGGGCAGTTGAAATTCTAAAAGAATGCGGATTTGAAGAGGTTGAAGCCACTTCAACAAGAAAAAGAGATAAATGAAGCATTAGATAGTCCCTACAGGGAATCTTTATTATCGGCGCTGTAACGAAGAGTTGCGGCGCTTTTTTATTGTCAGGATATGTAGAACGAGATAGGATACTATCTGAATCAAGCTGAACGCTCCCGAATCCATAGAGATATGTCAAACCAGACCGTCGGAGCTAAACTTCAGTTCTTGTTTGTGAACATCTCAATTTGACCTGACTAGATTTACCCATAACTATTTTATTGAATACGCCTCAGAAGTTTATTGAATTTTATTGAGTATACAAAATTTTTATTGAGCTTCTAAAAGCTTTATTGACATATATAAATATTTGGTGTATAACTATTTAATGTTATACCTTTGCTGGTGTAAACAACATTCAAAAATAATATATATGCAAAAGCAAACATTATTAATTAACGCGACTGTCGAAGATCTCGTTGAGGCTCTTCAAGAAGGTTTAGGCTTGAAGCGCGATACCGAACAAGTTAACGCGCCTCAAGTGAAGAAACATTATGTATACGGCATTGCCGGGCTGATGCAACTGCTCGGTTGTAGCCGCGCTACTGCATGTCGAATCAAAGCAAGCGGTGTGCTTGACCCCGCCATCTCACAGCAGGGCAAGATTATCGTGATTGATGCAGATCTTGCTCTTGACCTCCTCAATGTCCAGCAGAAGCGTAAGGGCAATCTCCGCTACGGCAATAACAAGAAGACACCCAAATCTCCCTCTGATGCCGCCTAATTAGCAAATCCACATTATTCATTTAATAATTAATTAATAATTAAAAATTTAGAGTTATGGCTAAAGAAATTAAAAATTTAGATGCCTCCCCTAATGCGGGCGAAGTGAACCAAACTGAGGTTCAGGTTTGTGTCGCAGAGTTGGCTTCTGCAAGTATGGACATGGGTAGCCAGAACGAAACCCATACAGACGACAATGCAGCCCCCGCTGTTGAGAGAGACGAGGTGGCCGTGCTGGATGCGACTACCGGCGAGACACCTGGTGTTGCTCCGATGCAGCAACCATTGATGAAGGAACGTGTTGTCTACACCATGGACGAAGAAACCCTGCAGAATACTCTTGTCATCGCATCGAACCGTAAAGTTGAAAAGCAGATCAAGGCAAAGCAGAAATCCTGCCGCGAGTATGGCATGATTGTTCCTGGGGTCTTTACCAATGCAACCGTAGCCTTTGATGCAGGCTATGAACTGATCGTCCCCCTCACAGGTGAAACAGTTAAGGGCCGTGAAGAGACGCACGACAAGATCGTGATCATGGAGGGCACCACGAGGTTTTGGGCTTTGCTCGCCGAAATGGCTCGCATTGATGAACATAAGCAGAATAACAAATGGGATAGCGATGATGAAAAGCCTTTTGAATACACGTTCACCTATCGTCACATCACCAATCCCATGGTGTTCAAGAATCTCTACCGTCACATCAACATCGATAATGTTCCGACCAGTACCAAAGATTTTGCCCGTGACGTCTTGGCTACGGAACGCGAGAATATGGTTGTAATCAGCTATGCTAACAAGATTGACTGCGGACTCTCGCCCAAGGCTGCCGGTTTTGCAACAAAGGGTAAGGAAGTGAAGAAGAAAGACATCAAGGCTCTGATGGCCGGAAAGGTGCCCAGCATCTTCAACAATGGTCACGGCGATGAACTCGAGACCTATCAGATGGTCTTTGAAGGTGTGTGCGAGGGATTCGGCATTACGAAGGATGCCCCCGTCAAGAACAAAGTCTTGAAGGGCTCCTTCATTTGGCGCTGGATCGCCAATAAGATGAACGCAACCGATGAAGCTGACCGACATGATGTAGCTGTTAAGGTAATCAGCATTTTTACCAGCATGTCGGCTCAAGACAGTGAACGCATCAATAACGCCGATAAAACAGCTACACAAACCCGTGAGCAGGTTATCCATTCTATCCTCGATGAAATGTACAACAGCCGCAATCAATAACAATCATTATTAAGCACGCCCCCTCGTTGTTGGGCAGCCGTCTAGCGACGAGGGGCTTTAAAGATAAGATACAATGGCTTTTTTTAGCAAAATCGGAAAAGTGTTTAGCCGTGGTTTAGACGATATTGTTCAGTCTGGAAATGCGGAGAATCCCCGGCAGGATGATAAAGTGAGTGTTGGGGGTGGAGGAATACACTTTTGGGGGTCAATGAACAACTTAGGTAAAACTGTCCGCATCAGTTTGACAGGGATTGGTATTGTCGTAGTCGGAGTTGGTGGCTATAAGGGTATCAGAGGCCTGTACAAATATAAAAAGGACCGAAAGAAAGCCCAAGAAGATATTGAGCGCATCAATGCAGAGAAAGAGGCAGAAATAGCTACGATTAATGCCCAAGCCGATGCTGATATCCGTGTAGCTGAGGCTAAAGCTGCCGCTAAGGTCAAAGTTCAACAGGAGGCTAGACAGTATTCGCAGCAGTCATACGGTGATCCCTTGGAGCCCGATGAAGAAGACTGGTGGTTGGACGAATTCAACATCTCGCATCCATTCCCGTTTGACGCTCTGCCCGAAGACTTCGCAACGGTGATTAGCGGGTATGATCCCGACATAGCACCTGCTATGTTTTTTCACCTCTGCTCGATGTATGGTGCCTATTGTTTCTCGCGGGTGGCAGCCAAGAAGAGATGTGATGAGATACGTCGCCCAAACCTCCAGGTTGTCATCGAAGCCATGCCGGGTGCAGGAAAGAGTCTGTTCCGTAACGTGTATCAAATGCTATTCCGCCGCATAATCGATGATGATAAGCAGAAGTTGAATGCCGAAGATGATGATAAAAATCACATTATCCAGACAGTAGGGATTGACATCTCAAGCGCAAGGCTCCAGCAAATCCTAGAGTCAAACCAGGGTGTTCACGTTTATATCTTCGATAGTGAAATTGCCACTGTCACGAACAAAGACCTCTCAGTCTATCTACGTAAGGCATTTGATAACGATGATGTCAGCCGAGAACGAATGCATAAAGGGCTGAATGGATCTTGTGAAGCTCTATTGAACATAACTTTAACTGGCACGGGAGACAATGTTGAGACATTCATCAAGAAAATAGCCACAGTTGAAGGAGGAGGCGCATCCAGAGTTTGTTGGTGCGTGTTACCTCTCATAAGCGATAGCGATGATGCTCCAATCAGCCTTGTTGAGGGTCCAGAGCTTGAACGCATGAGAGACCACATCGATAAGTATCGGCATAAGTACGTATTCACCACTGATGACGATGAGGACACTGCCGTTGATTTGGTCGAGATTAAGGATTTCGACTATGTGATGTCAGCATTGAAGGACTGGGAGAGAAACCAAGTTGACTTATCCAAGCAGACCAACGACAACGTCAGAAGAACAATCCGTAGACGCATTTCCACCGTTGCGTTGCACATAGGAATTGTCATGCATATGATGATTCAACCTGATGGCAACGAGAAGAAGATGGCTAGAGTCGTTCAGCTTGTAATCTACGCTGCTAATTACTGCATGTCACGTTATCTCTTATTGTTCGGTGCTCAGCACAATAAGATGATACAGGACTACAAGAATAGAGAACGTGTCCCCCGACAAGGTGGCCCAGTTCCTTATAACTCACCTGCCATCCAGGACGACAAGATGGCGCAACGCCGTGCCGATGTAATACGTCTCAAGAAAGAAGGGAAGAATCAACATCAAATTGCTCAAGCGTTGGAGTTGCATGACTCTCAAGTAGCAAGAATTCTGGACAAAGAGGGCTTGAAGCGTGAATAGCATCAACAGATTGCTGCTTAATAAAGGAAGGAGGTATTTGCCTCCTTCCTTTATTACACACGAAAGCAATGGCATTATGGCTATTTCAGCGCTATGTAATGAATCTAACACGACCTAACATGTTAGGCTGATAATGCATTAGAAATCAATTGGTTAACACCGAATAACGCATGTTATATAACAAATCTAACAACCAAATAACACGATAATGACCACTGTTTATCCTTCAAATCGCCTGAAAGCCTAATATATATAGACAAAGTATTTAACGCTTGGACCTATGGACTGCTGACCGAAATGAGAGGAGTTGGCGGGGAGGTCTGAGATACAATATAAAGACATACGATGGACAAGGACCCGCTATGTGAAGAGCATGCGGGAAAACCACCATCACGAACATTGACCCGTTGGTGTGAACCGTAACCTAATGACGTTACACCTTTACATCAATGGCGAGTTCGATCGAAGTGCGATATCAGTGCCGGAGAGGCATTGGTGTCGCACTTCTTTTTTTTTTCGGTATGAGAAAAGAAGAAAAACGGTTGCCGTCTTTCTTCTAATCATAGTCCTTATACCACTTGTATCTCGTGGAATGTCCAATCGTCTAAGTATGTAATCAGTATTGCCTTGTCTGTTTTACTACCCGGATGTACTTGGCTTTTGGGTACTTCCGTCGAGCTTTATAGTGTACGTACATCCGATTCTTGCTCATACTTTCGATTTGGATTGTTCTGCCATCCACTTCTACCTCATAAGTGTAGATAGTCGGGATGGGCATTTTGGTGGTAGTGTTTCCAGCCCACCATTCAATCAATAATTCTTTAATAGTCTTGATCATTTCAGTTGATATCGGTTAATTAGGATCGAGACCTGCTTGGCGGTGAATTTCCCTCCTCGGCTGGTCGTGAATCCTTCGTCATTTAATGTTCTGGCCATCTCGCTCAGGTTGTTGGTTTCTCTTACCAGGATCTTCAGCATTGCAACCGCTCTCTTGTTGTGAGGGTTGTTAGCTGCTTTCTCCTGGTTCGTCTGCCGGCTGTTCGAGATAGCTTTTTCCATATTGCCCGTCAAGTTCTCCGGTTTACCAAGTTGACATCCTTGCTCCTTCTTCACTTGTAGGGCTGCTCTGGTACGCTGACGGATCAATCCAGCCTCATATTCACTGATGGCCGCAATAATCGTAAGTACCAGTCTATTTGCTCTTGGGAAGTCACAGAATACGATTTCTATGCCCGAATCCAAAAGCTGGCTCGTAAAGGTCACGTTTCTTGATAGTCGATCCATTTTGGCGACGATCAGTGTGGCCTTCATCTTCTTGCAAAGTTCCAATGCCTCGTGTAGTTTGGGACGCTGTGTTTTTCGTCCTGATTCAATTTCTACGAATTCAGCTATCGGTTCCTCTCCGCTAAGATAGTTTCTGATAATTTCTTGTTGTGCCTGTAATCCCAATCCTGACACACCTTGCCGTTGTGTCGAGACTCTGAGATAAGCCACATATGCATTATTATCCATTGTTTGAAATATATTAAACCCTCGTTTAGTATTGTTCAAGAA
>JAEEGL016756412.1_pt1 | contig 24375 bp, 21 predicted proteins | sample 9134231 | NCBI WGS metagenome assembly JAEEGL01 (sample SAMN16246548, study PRJNA631951) | gut metagenome | biome: gut microbiome; feature: rumen; material: fiber-attached | host: Bos | place: Iran: Karaj | collected 2018-10
CTCCTCGGCGGTCCTGGCGAAGCCCTCATACATGTCGGTCCATTCGTAGTTCTCTCCGTCCGCGGCAGCCTTGAGGTTTTCTGCGGTGCTGCCGATGCCCTCGAGTTCCTTGAACCAGAGCTTGGCGTGCTCCTTCTCGTTGTCCGCGGTCTTCAGAAACAGCGCGGCGATCTGCTCATAGCCGTCCTTCTTCGCTTTGGAAGCAAAGTAGGTGTACTTGTTGCGCGCCTGCGATTCGCCCGCAAACGCGGCGAGCAGGTTCTGTTCGGTTTTCGTTCCGCTGTACTTGTTCATATGTCCTCCTTGCGTGAATCAAACAAATAAAATCCATCAGATCCTGCGACATGCGCGGCGGATCTGATTCCTTGCGCCGACTGCTGCCCGGTCGCCGAAGGCGAAAGGCAGGCGGCGTAAACTCGTCGGAGGCCTGCTTCCGACGAAAGCGAAGCGCTTTATGCTTTCCAGAGACTGTGCAGATTGCAGTAGGCGTAGACGGCTTCGACCTCGTCGCCCTCGCAGAGACGGAAGCAGACCTCGGGTGCCTGCCCGGGTTCAAGCGCTTTTCTCTGATTGCCGAACTTCGTCTGCAGGGAGACCCATTCGATATAGTGCTCGGGCAGCATCGGATGCGCGACCGAGCCGACTTTGACTTTGACGCAGTCGCCGACGATCTCCACAACGGGCACGTGCTTTTCAACCGATGCGTCGGTTGTGCCGGGGATGATCTCCTTCATCGGCTTGCCGCAGCACATGACGGGGACGGGGGTTTTCCTGACGATCGCAATGATCTGTCCGCAGGTTTCACAGCGATAAAATTTCATTTCCATAGGGTTGCCTCCTTTTTGTTTTTTGATACGCGAGGGTGCAAACGCGCGGTTTGCGCCCTCCGAAATTCAGTCAATCTTTTCAAACATGTCCTTATCGACACCGCAGATCGGGCAGCACCAATCATCGGGCAGGTCCTCGAACGGGGTGCCGGGTGCAATGCCGCTGTCGGGATCGCCGACTTCGGGGTCATAGATGTAGCCGCAGGGGCCGCACTGATACTTTGCCATAAATGTACCTCCCAGAATGAATTTGTACAGATACAGTATAGCAGATCGGCACAGGGTTTATCAAGTCCAAAAACACGACAAAATTCTGTCGAAACGGTTGTTGCGGGAAGAAAGATATGATATACTGTTTTCCAAAGAAATGCATGCTGCAAAGGAGGACATCATCATGCAAAAACGAGCGTTAGCGATGCTGCTGATTCTTTTGATGGTATTCGGCGCGTTTGCCTGCAGCGGCAACACGCCGCAGCCGACGGAGCCGACGCAGAAACCCGCGGAAGCGACACAGCCCGCGACCGCGCCGACGCCGGCGCCGCAAACGGGGACCGAACCGCTTGCCCCGCTTGCGGACGAGTACTTCCTGCCGAAAGAGGAAGGTACCAAGCAGCTGACGATCTACTGGAAGGCGGACAAGATCAATTTTGACACGAGCGATATGTGGATCTGGTATCCGAATGCGGACGGCAGAGGATATCAGATGTATCCCTGCGCCTATGGCGCAAAGTGCATGATCAACGTGCCGAACGACGTTGAGGAGGTCGGTTTCATCGTTCGCGTGAACTGTTCCGAACCGTGCGGCACCTCCTGGGGCGAAGCCACGAAAGACTTCGGCGACGACCGCTTTGTAAAGATGGAGAGCGGCGACACCGAGATCTATCTCGTATCGGGCAAGGGCAATATCTATTACAGCGACGACGGCGGCGCAACGATTTGGGAGAAGAAGACCATGAGCTTTGTCGGTATCGTTTCGAAAAACGAAATCAAATACACACTGAATCCCGCGATACGCATCGAGAGTCTCGATCAGGTTGCGGTCTATGACGGCGATCGCAAACTGGAGGTCGAAAGCCTGTCTTCGCTCAACAATGAAGTGGTTTCGGGCGTGATCACGCTCAAGGAGGACCTCGATATCTCGAAGCTTTATGACGTCGAAATTCAGGGCTACGAGCGCATGACGGCGATCCCCACGGGCATCTTCGAATCCGAAGACTTCATCAGCAACTACACCTATGACGGCGACGATCTCGGCGCAGTCGTACACGGCGATCAGACGACCTTCAAGGTCTGGGCGCCGACGGCAAGCCGCGTGGTGCTGAACCTCTTTGAAGAAGGCAACGGCGGCAAGGCGTTCTCCTCCGTCGATATGGAAAAGGCGGACAGAGGCGTCTGGACGAGCACGCAGCCGGTCGGCAGCGGCACGTACTACACCTACACCGTCACGACGGCGGCAGGCGAACAGGAAACAACCGACCCGTACGCCAAAGCGCTCGGCGTCAACGGCGATCGCGGCATGGTCATCGATCTCGATACCACCGATCCGGAGGGCTTTTCGGAGGACAAGTTCTATGACGGCATCGAGACCTACGGTGACGCGATCATCTGGGAAGTCCATGTACGTGACTTCAGTAACCGCATTGCGGATTCAAAGTATCCGGGCAAGTATCTCGCCTTCACCGAGGAAGGTCTGAAGAACGCGTCGGGCGAGCCGGTCGGCATCGACTATCTTGTCGATCTCGGCATTACGCACGTACATCTCCAGCCGGTTTACGATTACGCGACGGTTGATGAAACCAAGTGCGATACGTTCAACTGGGGCTACGACCCGAAGAACTACAATGCGCCCGAAGGAAGCTATTCCACCGATCCGTACCACGGCGAGGTACGCATCAACGAGTTCAAGCAGATGGTACAGGCGCTGCACGCGCACGGCATCGGCGTCGTCATGGACGTCGTGTACAACCACACCTTTGACGGCAACGCAAACCTCAACCGTATTGTGCCGTATTACTACTATCGCTACACCGCGACCGGCGCGAATTCGAACGGCAGCGGCTGCGGTAACGAGACCGCGTCCGATCACGCGATGTTCCGCAAGTTCATGGTGGACAGCGTCTGCTACTGGGCAAGCGAGTACCACATCGATGGCTTCCGCTTCGACCTGATGGCGCTGCACGATCTCGATACCATGCAGGCCATTGAACAGGCGGTGCATAAGATCAACCCGAAGGCAATCATCTACGGCGAAGGTTGGACCGGCGGTACTTCGACGCTGCGTGACAACCGGCAGGCGAAGCAATCGAACATCCGTCAGATCACGGCAAGCGAAGGCGCCGCGGGCGGCATCGCGGTATTCAACGATTCGATCCGCGACGGTCTGAAGGGCAGCGTATTCAACGCAACCGACAAGGGCTACATCAGCGGCGATCCGTCCAAGACCCGCGCGAACAACGTGGCGTTCGGCATCGAAGGCGGCGGCACCAATAAAGCGTCGTGGCGCGTGGACAACGCAATGGTCATCAACTATATGTCTTCGCACGACAACCGCACGCTTTGGGATAAGCTGACGCTCTCGAACCCTGACGCAACCGACGCGCAGAAGGCGCAGATGAACCGTCTCGGCGCTTCGATCATCGCTATCTCAAAGGGCACCGTCTTCTGGCTCGCAGGCGAGGAGATGCTGCGCAGTAAGGGCGGCAACGGCAACAGCTACAACGCCTCCGACGAGGTCAACAACATCGATTGGGATGCGCTCGAAAAGGGCAGCGAGGTTATGGCGATGCGCGACTTCTATCGCAGCCTGATCGCGATGCGCAAGGCAAACGCATTCTTCCAGACGGCGGATGTGATGGTCGTTGAAGTCAAAGACAACGGTTCGATGATCGTAACCTATACGGTCGACGGCGCGGTCGCGGCAATGGCGCTGATCAATCCGACCGGCGTGGATGCCTCCTATACCCTGCCCGCAGGCGACTGGGGTGTGCTGATGAGCGGAACCGACATCTCTGCGGAACCGACACAGACGGTTTCCGGCGAGATCATCGTGCCGCAGATGAGCGTATATCTGGTAAGACGGTAAGCATGGAGCGAACCTATCGGATCGCGGAACACACGATCCTGATTCGAACCCTATATGAACGGATGCATCTGGAAGCCGCGGCGTTCGCGGCTTCCGGATGTCCGGATTTTACGGTCACGATTACGCAGGCGGACATTGATGCGGAGCGCACGCAGTCGGCGCGCACCGATGAGATCGAAGGCCGCGCGAACCACATGTATGCGGACGCATATCTCGAAACACTGGCTGTCTACCGCAAGATCGCGGAGTATCTGCCGAAAGACGGCACCGTGCTGTTTCACGGCTCGGCAATTGCGGTCGACGGTGAAGCATACCTGTTCGCCGCCAAAAGCGGCACGGGCAAGAGCACGCACGCACGGCTGTGGCGGGAGCTTTTGGGCGATCGCGCGGTGATGATCAACGATGACAAGCCGCTTTTACACATCGCACCGGAAGGCGCGACCGTGTTCGGCACGCCGTGGAACGGCAAGCACAGGCTCGGCATCAACGGCAGCGCGCCGCTCAAAACAATCTGTTTTTTGGAGCGCGGCGAACAAAACCGCATCGTACGTATCGAGCCGAAAGCAGCATACCCGATGCTGCTGCAGCAAACATACCGTCCCGCCTCGCTCGAATCGCTCAAACAAACCCTTACGCTGCTCGACACGCTGATGCAGACGGTCGCATTTTATCGCCTTGCCTGCAACATGAAGCCGGAGGCGGCAAAGGTATCCTATGAAGCTATGAAGGGAAGCACATTATGAAGCTGAAATCCGAGTTTATCACCCACACCGTCAACGACGAAACGCTTCTGGTGCCGCTCGGAAACGCGTCTTTCCACGGGATCGTACGCGGCAACCCGACGCTCGGCGCGATTGTTGCCCTGCTGCAAAAGGACACGACCGAGGAAGCGGTCGTAGACGCGATGTGCAGCGAATACGACGCTCCGCGTGAGACGATCGCCGCCGACGTACACCGCGTGGTGGAGAAGCTTCGAGAGATCGATGCAATTGAAGAATAACCGGTCGACAGCCGTGAAACAGAAGGACCGAACAACCGCACAGAAGCCGCTGCGGTGGCTGTGGCACGTCTCCAAGGGAATCCGCTGGGAGGTGCTGTTGCTGTTGATCGCGCAGATGGTGACCGGCGCTTCCGGCGTCGTGCTCGCATGGGTGCTGCGCGACATGATCGACAGCGCGGTTGCGCGCGATTTCAGGCATTTCCTGCTCTATGCGGCGCTGTTTGTCGGCGTCATCATCGGACAACTGCTGCTGCACGCGTTCGTACGGTGGTTCCGCGAGCATGCGACGAGCACGCTCGAAAACCGTTTGAAGCAACGGCTCTTCTCCGTGCTTCTGGACCGCGACTATGCCGCGGTAACGGCGATGCATTCGGAGGAATGGATGAATCGGCTTGTGTCCGACACGGCGATTGCGGCGAACGGTATTGTCTCGATCGTGCCGGAGGCAAGCGGTATGCTTGTCATGCTCATCAGCGCGATCGGCGCGACACTGTGGATGCTGAAGGCCGTGACATGGATCGTCGTTCCGGTCGGTATCGGCATTGTCGCGGCGGGCTATCTGTTCCGTAAAAAGCTCAAAAAGCTGCATAAGGATATCCGCGAAGCGGACGGCCGCTTGCGCGTAACGCTTTCGGAACGACTGTCCGAAATGATTCTGGTGCGCACGTTCCAGCGCGAAAAGGACGCCGAACGACAGGCTGCCGAAGCAATGGAGGGACACCGCGCGGCACGGCTTCGGCGCAGCCGCTATTCCTGCTTTGCAAACTTCATGTACGGGCTATTGATGCGCAGTGCGTATGCGGCAGCGGCAATCTTCTGCGGCGTCGGGATTCTGAACGGCACGCTGACCTACGGCACGTTCGCCGCGGTGCTGCAGCTTGTCGGACAAATTCAGACCCCGTTTGCAAACCTTGCGGGCTATCTGCCGCAGTATTATGCGCTGCTCGCAAGCGCAGAGCGCCTGATGGAAGCCGAGGACTACCGACCGGACTGCGACGCACCGAAAAAGGACGCCGAAACGATTGCCGCATTCTATCGGAATGATTTTGCCGGCATCGCGCTCGAGGACGTGACCTTTACCTACCGGCCGGATGCGGAGCTTACGCATACGCTGGTGTTTGAACACCTCTGCGCCGAGATCGGGAAGGGCGAAACGGTCGTGCTGACAGGCGCATCCGGCAGCGGCAAGTCGACGCTTCTGAAGCTGCTGCTGTGCCTCTATCATCCCGAAAAGGGACGCTGCGTCCTGAAAGAAACGCACGGCGCGCAGCCGCTGACCGCCGCGGATCGCGGACTGTTTGCCTATGTGCCGCAGGGCACACGCATGTATTCGGGCTCGATCAAGAGCCTGTTGACCTTCGGGGACGAGACCGTATCCGACGCTGCGATGCAGAACGCTCTGTCCGTCGCCTGCGCCGACTTCGTATGGACGCTGCCGGACGGCGTCGAGACCGTGCTCGGTGAACGCGGCACGGGGCTTTCCGAAGGGCAGCTGCAGCGGCTTTCGATCGCGCGCGCGATCCTTTCCGATCACCCGATCCTGCTGCTGGACGAGGCGACCAGCGCGCTCGACGAAGCAACCGAGGCGGAGCTGCTCATGCATTTGAAGGACATGACGAACCGCACGGTGCTGATCGTCATACACCGCAAAAAGGCGCTCGAAATTGCCGACCGCGAATGGATTCTGGAGGACGGCGTTCTGACCGTCCGCGACCGGTAACCAAATATAGCAGAACGGACTTTTGCAGTTTGCAAAAGCCCGTTCTTTGATTTTCGGAATTACATCTTGAACAGCATCTTGAGGAAGTCGATCTTCTCACCGAAGAACGGGAGCGGGGTCATCTTGCCGCGGAGGGCGTTGATGATGCCGATAATCGCAAACACGCCGACGCCGAAAATGCCGATGTCGAAGACATAGCGGAAGAAATAGGTGCCGACGTAGGGGATGATGCCGATCGTGCAGCGCGCGACGGTCAGCACAACCCAGAATACGAGCAGATTGAAGCCCTGCCGTACATGGAACCGTGCAAACTTCGAATCCTTTTTGACGAACATCGGGACAAAGAGCACGGGACCGAGATATGCGAGCACGCCGAACCACTTGTTGCAGTCGGGCTGATCGGTTTGTACCTCTGCGCGCGGCGCGCTTTGCGCCTCGTTGACGGGAGCGCCGCAGGACGGGCAGAATTTGCTGTCGTCGCTGAGCTTGGCGCCGCATTGTTTACAGTATGCCATAGTGTTTCCTCCTTATTGATTCATATGATCGAAAAGGACCAAAAGATCCTTCGGTTCCTGCAAGACGATCTCTGCGCCCGCTTCGCGCAAAAACGCTTCCCCGCGAAAGCCCCAGCCGCAGCCCGCAAATCTGAGTCCGCTGTTCTTTGCAAACTGCACGTCCACGTCCATATCGCCGACGTAGAGCGTCTCCTCACGCGTAAAGCCGAGCTCCTCGCGCACCATGTCCATCATGAACGGGTCAGGCTTGGTCGGATATTCGGGCGACTGTCCCTGAATGCGCGCAAACAACGCGCCGTCGGGCGGAAACAGTTTTTTCAGGATCGGCACGGCGTGACGGTGCGGCTTGTTGGTGACGCACGCAAGTTGAACGCCTTTCGCATGCAGCGCCTGCAGCGTTTCCGGCATGCCCGCATACGGTACGGTAGTGTCGCACGCATGTTCCGCATATTCGACGTGCCAGCGCTCCACCAACTGTTCCCAGTCGTTCTCGTGCCCTTTCGGCACGGCGTTCTTGCACATATAGACGACGCTCTTGCCGACAAGCTGAGAGACCTCGCTGTCCGAAAACGTCGGATAACCGAAATGCGCAAGCGCGTAGTTCAGCGACGATGCGATGTCCTTTAGAGTGTTGCAAAGCGTTCCATCCAGATCGAACGCGATCAGCTTGATGCGGCTCATACGCTATCCTTCCCGTTTCTTCGCCCCTATTGTACACGTTTTTCTCCGCTGCGTCAATGCACCGATTGACTTTCGGACTTCACAAATCGCGAATTTATGGTATAATACAGTATAAGGAGTTTTTATGCCCGAGTATCAGCGAATTACCGAACAATCCATTCAAGCGCTGCGTCCGTTCTTTCAAGCGTATGCATGCGGCATCTGTGACAATACCGTCGGCGCGGTCTATCAATGGCGCGACATCTATGTGTCGTACTATGCGATCATTGCGGACATGCTCTGCATCCGCGCGGGCTACGGCGCATACGGCGACTGCTATACGGCGCCGCTCGGCGCAGGCGATTTCGACGCGGCGTGCGAAGCGAACGAACGCGACGCAAGCGCACGCGGCATTCCGCTGCGCTACTGCGTGGTACCCCCCTGCGCGATCCCGCGGCTGCGGATGCGCTACGGCGAACGCATGCAGGTCGAGAGCATCCGCGACTGGGCGGACTATATCTACACCGCGGACGCGTTCCGGACCTACGCGGGCAAATCGCTGCATACACAGAAAAACCATGTCAACCGCTTTCGGCGCGATCATCCCGAGGCAAAGACGGTGCTTGTCCGCGATGCCGAAACCGAGTGTGCGTGCATGGCGTTTTTGGACCGTTTTCATGAGATGCATCCGGAGTTTTCCGCGTTGGAACAAAACGAATGGAACGGCGCAAAGGACCTGCTGCTGCATCGGGAGCAGCTCGGACAGACGGCGGCATGCCTGATGATCGGCAACGAGGTCATTGCGCTTTCGATCGGCGAAGTCAAGGACGATATGCTGTTCGTACATGTGGAAAAGGCACTGCCGGATGTGTCCGGCGCATACCCCGCAATGGCGCAGGCGTTCGTAAAATGCTTTGATTCCGTCCGTTACGTGAATCGCGAGGATGACGGCGGTGACGCGGGTCTGAGGTATTCCAAACTCAATTACAAGCCGATCGAACTGCGGGAAAAATATCTCGTCACCATTTTAGACAAACAAATATAAACAGGAAAGGGAGCTAACTATGAAAAAACCGATTCTTTTGATTATGGCAGCGGGCATGGGCAGCCGTTTCGGCGGTCCGAAACAGATTGAGCCGATCGACGAACACGACCATGTGATTCTGGATTTCTCCGTCTATGACGCGATTCGCGCCGGCTTCGAGAAAGTCGTCGTAATCATCAAAAAGGAGATGGAAAAGGACTTTGAAGAACGCGTCGGCAGCCGCATCCGTCCGCATGTGCAGCTCGAGTACGCATTTCAGTCGCTCGATAAGCTCCCTGCGGGCTTTGCAATCCCCGAAGGACGCGTCAAGCCGTGGGGCACCGCGCACGCAATTCTCTGCGCAAAGGAGCTTCTGGACGCGCCGTTTGCGGTGCTCAATGCAGACGACTTCTACGGTGCGGACGCATACAGGAAGATCTATGACTTTTTGAAGGAGGACCGTCCGGAAAGCGACTGCGCGATGGTCGGCTATCAGCTCGGCAATACGCTTTCGGACTTCGGTTCCGTTGCGCGCGGCGTATGCGAGATCGGCGAGGACGGCAATCTCGTGACGCTCACCGAGCGGTTGAAGATCGAAAAGCGTGACGGCGCTGCCGCGTTCACCGAGGATGACGGCAAGACCTATACGCCGCTTGCACTCGATACGCTCGTTTCGATGAACCTGTTCGGCCTGCAGCGGAGTGTGCTCGACACGTTCGAAGCGCGCTTCCCCGCCTTCCTTGCGGAAAACATTCCGCTCAACCCGATGAAGTGTGAATATCTGCTGCCGCGCGTACTCGACGCGATGATGCAGGAGGGCAAGATCACGATCAAGGTGCTCGAGACCTCCGCGCGCTGGCACGGCGTCACCAACCGCCCCGACCTGCCGATTCTGAAAGCCGCGATCCGCAAGATGAAGGACGAGGGGCAGTATCCCGAGGAGCTTTGGAAGTAATACCGATGCGCACGATTCGAACCTGCGCCGCAGCGCTGCTGTGCTTTGTTCTGCTGCTGTCGGCGTTTGCCTGTCAAAAGCAAGGGACCGCGCCGAAGGCTAATGCGACCGTCGCACCGACCGCAGCCCCCGTACTGCCGTTTGACATCGATGCCGCGGTGCTGACGATCGGCGACGTGCCGGTTTCGGCGCTTGTGTACCGCTATCAGCTGCAGGGGCGTTACAATACGATTCAAAAGAACAATCTCTTCGACCGGGAGACCTATCTTTCTTACGTCGTCAATCCGTCGATCTACTATCCCTATCCGTACCGCGATACGCGCACGGCGGAGGGACTGTTGGCGCTGCAGGACGACGTCTTGAACGAACTTTCGTATGAAGCCGCTTCGATCTACGCGGCACGCAAGAAAGGCTATACGCTTACGATCGAAGATCAGAACTATATCCTGCAGGCGCGGCAGGACGCCGAGGACGCGCTTTCGGAAGCAACCGAATCGTATGCGTCGGTCGACGCTTTCTATGCGGAAACCGGCTTTGACAAAACGCACTTTATACACATGTACGAGGTCAGCCGCGAGGCGTCGATCGATTTCAACAAGCTGCTCGATGCATACCGCAAGACGGCGGTCATTGACGACGAAACGCTCGAAAGCGGATACGCCCGCATCGTCAAGGAGACCTTTGCGGATCGCTACACCGACGGTATGTATTCCCAATATCTTGCCCACTATATCACAGGCGCACGCAGTTATCCGTCGCTGTACATTCCGGATGATGCGATCTTTGTGCGTCTGTTCGTGCATACAAACCCGACCGCGGAACAGATCACGCGCTACACCGCTGCGGCAAACGAGGACTTCAATGCGCTGTACATGAGCCGCGACAACGAGTTTCTCTCACAGGGCACGGTCGGCGACATCGCCGTCGCGCCGAAGGATTCGCTCGTCGAAGGGCTGTATGACGCGGCAAAGGACGTGCCGCTCGGCGCAATCGGTACCATGACCCGCGAGCAAAACGGCAAAACGCTGTTCTATCTGTTCCTGCGCGTCGAAGGCGAGACCGGCATTGTGCCGATCGATCGCTACCCCGGCGTGCGCGAGCGCATCGTCAATCAGCTGTTCGGTGCGACCTATATGGAATACCTGATGACACTGATCAACGATCCAGCGATCACCGTGCGCGACGAAGCGCTGCTCAAAACGATCGGCGCCGAAATCGGGGCTTGACAGGAAACAATTGGTGTTATATAATATACAAAATCAAATTCGGAGGACATGTATGCGCAAATCGGGCTTCAACTGTATCCTGTGTTGTACCGCCTGTTTTGCCATGCCCGTTTACGTTTCCGAATAGGATGATTGCATCGGCTGCGGAGCGTCAAACGGACGCTCCGCTTTTTGTTGCACCGCACGCGCACAAATTTCATACGATATCGGGAGGAATCAACATGAACGTATTTACTGCAGCAGATCAACTGATCGGACATACGCCGCTGTTGGAGCTTCGGCACATTGAACAGGCGGAAGACTTGCAGGCAACGCTGCTTGCAAAACTGGAATACTTTAACCCCGCGGGCTCGGTCAAGGACCGCGTCGCAAAGGCTATGATCGACGACGCCGAAAAGCGCGGCGTTCTGAAGAAGGGTTCGACGCTGATCGAGCCGACCTCGGGCAACACAGGCGTCGGAATCGCGTCGGTCGCGGCAGCGCGCGGATACCGCACGGTCATCGTCATGCCGGAGACCATGAGCGCGGAACGCCGCCGTCTGATGAAGGCATACGGCGCAGAGCTTGTGCTGACCGACGGCGCGAAGGGCATGAAGGGCGCGATCGCGCGCGCGGAGGAACTGAAAAACGAGATCCCGGATTCCGTGATCCTCGGGCAGTTTACAAACCCCGCGAACCCTTTGGCGCATCGGGAGAGCACGGGCCCCGAGATCGAACACGACACGGACGGGAAGGTCGATCTGTTCGTCGCGGGCGTCGGCACGGGCGGCACGCTGACCGGCGTCGGCGCATACCTCAAGGAACGGCACCCGAACGTGCGCATCGTCGCGGTCGAACCCGCGGATTCGCCGGTGCTGTCCAAAGGAGTCGCGGGCGCGCATAAGATTCAGGGCATCGGTGCGGGCTTTGTGCCGGAGGTGCTGGACCGTTCTCTGATCGATGAGGTCATTGCGGTGCAGAACGCAGACGCCTTTGAAACGGCGCGGCGCATCGGCAAAGCGGAAGGCGTGCTCGTCGGCATCTCCTCCGGCGCGGCGGCTTGGGCGGCAATCGAGCTCGCCAAGCGCGAAGAGAACCGCGGCAAGGTAATCGTTGTACTGCTGCCGGACGGCGGCGACCGTTATTTCTCCACCCCGCTGTTTGAGGACTGATATGGACGAACGAATTTCAAGTCTTGCAAACGCGTTGTCCGCGATCGAAACGCGCGTGCCGCAAAAGGACTATTCCGGCTTTCGCGCGCGTGCGCAGCGCCTTACCGATCGGCTGATCGACGCGCTGTTTCCGAACTATGCAAACACGCCGACTGCGCGCGAGGACGCGCTTACGGAGGCATCCGCGCTTGCTGCGGATTGTCTCTTGACCGTGCTGTGCAATGCGGACCGTGCGGAACAGGTGCGCGACGCGCTGCTCTCCGTGCTGCCGGAAATCCGTATGTGCTTGGAACTCGATCTCATGGCGGCATATAAGGGCGATCCCGCAGCGCGCGATCTCAACGAGATCATTCTGTGCTATCCGGCGTTCTTCGCGATTGCAACGTATCGGCTTGCGCACGTACTCTATTGCGCAAAGGTGCCGCTGCTGCCGCGCGTAATGACGGAATACGCGCACATGCGCACCGGCATCGACATCCACCCGGGCGCAACGATCGGGGACGGGTTTTTCATCGACCACGGTACCGGCGTCGTTATCGGCGAGACGACAACGATCGGCAGGGATGTCAAGATCTATCAGCATGTTACGCTCGGCGCGAAGAGCTTCGACGTCGGCGAGGACGGCACGCCGGTCAAGGGCATCAAGCGCCATCCGGACATCGGCGACCGCGTCGTGATCTACGCCGGCGCGACCGTGCTCGGCGGACAGACACACATCGGAAACGACTGTGTCATCGGCGGCAGCGTGTGGCTGACGCGTTCGGTCGAAGCGGGCAAAATGGTGCTTGCGCGCGCTGCTGTCACCGACGCAAACATGCAGCGCGATATCATGGCCGTCTCGGCTTTAGACAGCGCGATGCTGTAACCCGACGGAACCGAGAAAACAACGCCGGCCCATAAAGCGTTTTCGACTTCAATAAACCGGTTGATCGGTTCGATCTTTCGTTATCGGTATTGCACGTCGTTTGACCGTTCATTGTTTCGCTTCGCACAACCGGCAGATAGTATAACAACAGCGCTCCGAACAATCGGAGCGCTGTGTGTTGCTTTTTTCAATTCAAAAGTTCGTATTGCGAGCGATAGATTTCGGCATAAAAGCCGTTCTTTGCGAGCAGTTCCTTGTGCGTGCCCTGCTCAACAATCGTTCCGTGATTGACGACCAGGATCGTATCGGCGTCGACGATCGTGGAAAGGCGGTGCGCGATGACAAAGCTCGTGCGATCCTTCATGAGATCGTCCATTGTCTTTTGAATCAGGATCTCGGTGCGCGTGTCGACGTTGGAGGTCGCCTCGTCCAGAATCAGGATCGGACGGTTCGCAAGGTACGCGCGGGCAATCGTCAAAAGCTGCTTCTGCCCGCCGGAAATGTTGGTCGTCTCCTCGTTGATGACGGTGTTGTAGCCGTCCGGCAGCGAGCGGATGAAGCGGTCGACATGCGCGCGCTTTGCGGCTTCATGCACCTCATCCTCGGTTGCGTCGGGGCGGCCGTAGGCGATGTTGTCGTAGATCGTGCCGGAAAAGAGCCACGTATCCTGCAAAACCATCGAAAACACGCTGCGCAGATCCGCGCGCGGCATCCGGTAAATATCCTTGCCGTCGACATAGATGTGTCCGCCGTCGACGTCGTAGAAGCGCATCAGAAGGTTGACGATCGTCGTCTTGCCGCCGCCGGTCGGGCCGACGATGGCAACCTTTTCCCCCGCGTGCACATGCACGTTCAGCCCCTTGATCAGCGGCTGTTTGGGATTATAGGAGAAATCGACATCCTTAAAGTCGACGTTGCCTTCGCCCTTCGGCGCGTTCTCTTCGGTTGCTTCGGTCATCTCATGCTCGTCAAGCATCTTATAGACGCGCTCTGCCGATGCAATTGTGTGCTGCAGCATCGAAAAGCCCTGCGCGATGCTCTCCAAAGGCCCCGCAAACATCCTTGCGTAGAGGATGAATGCGACGATCGTGCCGACGCTGACGCCGAACAGGTTGTTGGCGACGAACAAACCGCCGAGGATGCAGATCGCGATATAGGCAATGTTGTTTGAAAGCGCCACGATCGGCTGCACGATCGACGACAGGAACACGCCCTTGCGCGTTGCGTCGCGCTTTTCGTCGCACAGCTTCGCCTGGCGTTCGCACTGACGGCTCTCGAGGTTGTACGCCTTGACGGTGTCGAGCCCCGTGAAGGTTTCTTCAGTCAGCGCGTACAGCTCGCCGTTTTTCTTGCGGACGTCGACGAAATATTTCTCACTCTTGCCCGCGATCTTTGCCGACAGCACCAGCGACAGCGGCACAAACACCACGACCGCCGCCGCAAGGATCGGGTTGAGTAAAAAGATCAGCACGATGATGCCGACAAGCTTCAAAATGCCGGAGATCATCGTTTCGAGGAAGCTGTGCACCGTCGTGCCCATCATGGAGACGTCGTCGGTCATGTGCGAGATGATCTCGCCGTTCGGCGTGGTGTCGATGTAGCGCACCGGAAGTCTGCGGACCTTGTCACTCATGCGGATGCGGATCGCGCAGGTGAAGTGCTTCGACACGACGTTGTTCATGATCAGCATTTCAAAGATCGCCGCAAGCGAACTGCCCGCATACGCTGCTGCGAGCCAGATGCTTTCCTTTGCGAATGCGGCATTGTCGAGTACTGCTGGTGCGCCCGAACGCGCGACGTCCCAGTAGGCATAGAGCCGGTCGGACAGATTTTTCAGAATCTCCGGTGTTACAAGCGCGAGCGCAACGGAAATCAGACTGATGATCGCGCTCAACACAAGCCAGCCGGCGATCGGCTTGGTGTCCTTCAGAATGCGCAGAATCGTCTGCTTGGGGGATGCGGATGTCTGCTTCATACGTCGCCTCCCAACTGCGAGTGCACGATCTCGCGATAGACGGAGCAGGTCCTCAAGAGCTCGTCGTGCGTGCCCTGCCCCACGACGCGCCCCTGTTCGAGCACAAAGATGCGGTCGCACCGCATCGCCGTCGCAGCGCGCTGCGTGATGATGATCTGCGTCTTGCCCGAAAGATAGCGATTCATCGCTTTGCGGAGCTTGCTCTCGGTCAGATAATCGAGCGCCGAAAAACTGTCGTCAAAAACATAGACGGACGCTGGTTTCAGGATTGTACGCGCGATGCTGATGCGCTGCTTTTGCCCGCCGGAGATGTTCGCCCCCGATTGTGACAGATGGTACTGTAAGCCTTCCTCGTGCTCGTCGGTAAACTCCGTCATCTGCGCAATGTCCAGAACGGTTCGGGCCTCCTCCTCGCTTGCCTGCGGATAGCCCATGCGCACATTGTCGAGAAGCGTCCCTTCGAACACCATGCCCTTTTGCAGCGCAGCGGAAACGTTGTCGCGCACTGCGGCGCGTCCGATCTTTGCATACGGATTGCCTCCGATCGAGATCTCACCGGTCGTCGGCGGATAGAAGGCCAGCAGGAGCTTCAAGAGCGTTGATTTGCCGCTGCCGGTGCCTCCGATCAGTGCCGCCGTTTCCCCCGTCTTGATTTCGATGTCGATATCGGATAGCGTCAACAGCTCGCTGTCCGGATAACGGAAGCTGACCCCTTTGATCGAGAGATCGCCGCCGAACAGCGTGCCGTCGCCGGATTCCACCGGATCGTCCGGCAGATCGAGTACCTCGGTTATGCGATTCACGCAAACCTTGAGGTGCGGCAGAAACACGAATGTCCATGAAAGCATCATGACACCGTTCAGAATGAGCGCAATATACTGCACGGTGGCAATGATGCCGCCCGCAGTCAGGCCCTTTGCCAGCAACTCCGGATTCTGAATGCGCTGCGCGCCGATCAACAGCATGCCGACGGTTGCAAGATTAAGCACCAGCATACACAGCGGGTTCACGTAACCCGCGCGGACGTTGGCACGAATAATGTATTTCGCCATCTCCTCGGTTGCATGCGCAATCCGCCCGTGCTCATGCGCCTCCTTGTCGAACGCACGGATGACGCGAATGCCGGAGAGCCGTTCGCGCATCAGACGATTCTGTTCATCGATGTATTCGTCCGAGAGTTTCCAAAGCTTGTCTAGGTTTTTGACAATCGGAAAAAGGATCAGAAACGTCACCGGTATCGCGACGAGCAGCACCACGCCGAGCACAGGGTCAGACAGCGCCGCAAGGATCGCGCCGCCGATCATCAGAATCGGAACGATTATCACGACATTGACAAACATTGACGATGCGTCGGAGATTGTGGAGACATCGTGCGTGGAGCGCGTCAAAAGCCCCGCCGTTCCGATCTTCGAGAAGGTCTCAAAGCTGAGTCCGGACGCTTTTTTGAAGATGCTGTGCGTAAGATCGCGCGAAAAGCCGGCGGAGATCTTTGCGTTGACCGCGCTGTTCAGGAGCGCGCAGAGCATGGAACAGAGCGCCAAGACCAACATGATTACACCGTACTTCCAGATCACCGGCATATTGCCGGTCGGGATTCCCTCATCGACGATGCGGCTCATGAAGAACGGCAAAAACACGCCCTCGAGCGTCGACACAAGACACAGAACGGCGGTCAGAATGAGCTCCTTGCGATACGGTTTCAGGAATGGAAAAATTTGTTTCATGTCGGTATTGTATCAAATGATTCCTTTAAAAACAAGATACCTGCGGTTGAATTTACCGCAACTGCCGCAAATTGACGGTTGAGGCCGGCATTGCTGTGCATTCTTCGATGAAAACGCCCGCAGATTATATGTAAACAGATATATTATTAGCCGATTTCATATATTTTTTTGCGGGAAATTGCCTGTTTTTTATTGACGAATGCAGATTCTCATGATATCATAACGACTTAGGAGGTGTGTGAAATGAACGAATTGACCAAGCTGATTAAGACCGAAATCAAGAAGCAATTTCGCAGTGTACGGCAGTTTTCCATGTACATCGGCGTTCCGCAATCTACCATCATCACCGCTTTGCAAAAGGGTATCGGAGGAACCTCCTTCGAGACTGTCATGCATATGTGTGAGGTGCTGAACATCCGCCCTGTCCCCGGCGACAACACCGTATTTCTGGACGGCGAGAAACGCGAGCTTCTGAATCGCTATGCGCGGCTCGACAAGCCCGGAAAGGAAGCGGTGCGCGCAGTCGCGGCGATCGAACTGCTGCGCTTGCACGATACAGATGCGTATGCCGATCTTTCGAAGCGGCTCGCCGTCGCGGAAGAAGCGCCCGTTATCGAAGAATAATTCTCCGGCAACCGAACCGATCTGTGCTTACAGATCGGTTTTTTCTTGTGCGGTTTTTACTCGATCGAGATGGGACAGGAACTGCTTTTGCACCGATTTCGGCGCCGCGATGCGCACCGCCCCGCCGAACGCTGCGACCCAGCCGAAAAACTGCTCCGACACCGCCACGCGCACAAACGCCGAAAAACAATCCTCCGCCCCGTGCACGGAAACATCCGCGCCGAAGCGGTCGACGATCACGCCGATCATGTCACGGTCGCAGTCGAGCACCACGTCCGCTTCTTCGCCCGCGAACATCGAAAAGTTGCGGCTCGTGTATTGGGTCATGTCGAGCGCATCGAACGCGTCCGATCCCTTGCGCGGCGTATCGGAAATGCGAATGGCGCTCATCTTGTCGACGCGATAATGCTTGATGCGCGCGTCTGCGGCGTCGTATGCGATCAGATAATAGAACTCGTCATCCCAGACAAGCGCAAACGGGCTTGCGCAGTAGCGCGCGCCGCTCTTTCGCGGGACGCGTTTCTTGCTGAGATCGTACTGCCAGTAGAGGAATGTGATCTCTCTGTCCTCCGCGATCGCGCCGTGGATCGCGTCGATGTTGTAGAAAATCGATTCGTTGTCGGACTTGTTTCGTTCCGCAACGTACAGCTGCCGACGGAGCAGCGCCGCTTCCCCGCAGCTTGAAAGCGCGGCAAGCTTTTTGATCAGCCGGTTCGTCTTTTTGACCGATAAAAACCGCGCCGCCTGTACGCTGTCCACCAGCATTTTCAGCTCCGCCGCCTCGAACGGACGCGATGCGAGATAATACCCCTTCTTTTTGCCGACCGCCACCGTTTCGATGTCCATGCCGTATTCGGAAAGCGTGAAGAGATCGTCTGTCACGCTTTTGCGTTCGGCGTGGATGTCCTCGCGCTTCAGCCGTTCGATGATATCCGCCACCGTCAGCGGATGCAGTTCGTCCGTTTCGTTCAGCCAGTCGCGGATGTACAGAATCTTGAACTTTTGATTGTCGTGCTTCATTTGCGTTCTCCTTTACAGAATCGTGCCGCCGCATACGCCGGTCGTCCGTCCGTTTTGTACGGCAATTCTGCCGTTGACGAGCACCGTTTCGATTCCCGTACAGCATTGCCGCGGGTTGTCGTAGGTCGCGTGCGTTTTGAGCGTTTCGGGATCGAAGATCAGAAGGTCTGCGTCCGCGCCGATTTCGACGCGCCCCTTCGTTTTTAAACTGTAGCGATCGGCAGGCAGACGCGTCATCTTTTGAATCATTCCTTCGAGCGGCAGCGTATGCTTTCGATTTACAAATTGCTCGATCGCATGGACAAACGCGCCGTATACGCGCGGATGCGGATCGCCCTCCGTAGGATAGGTTGCGTCCGAAATCACATAACTGAACGGCTCCCGATAGATCGCCGCGATATCGTCCTCGTCGGTCAGCCGGTCGATCATCGTGACCGCGCACTTCTCCCGCACCAGCAGCGCCGCCGCAAACCGCCACGGTTCCTCCGTCCCCGCCGCCTCGGCGACGGTTTTGCCGAGAAATTGCCGGTCCTCTTCGCGCCGCACCGATGAGATGCGGATGTTTTCCCAGCCGATCAGCATGGCGTAATTGTCGAAATCGCGTCCGGTCTCAAGCCGTTTTCCGAGCCGGTCGAGCATCGCGGGGTCCTGCAGACGCCTTGCGATCGCCTCGGTCCCGCCTTCCAGAAACTCCGGTGGCAGCACATGCAGAAGCTGCGTGCTGCCCGCGGTATAGGGATATGCGTCGCACATGACGTCAATGCCGTCCTCTCGCGCGCGGCGAATCTTTGCAAGCGCCTGATAGATCAGCGCGCCCCACTGTGCTTTTCCGGTTGCCTTCAGATGGCTGATTTGCAGGGGGACTCTCAGCGTCTTCGCCGCGGCAATCACCTCGTCGATCGAATCCGAAAGCTGCATGGCTTCGCTGCGCATATGCGTCGACAGCACGACGCCCGTATTGCGGATCGGTTCGAGCGCGCGAATCAGCCCCGCCGTGTCGAAGAAGCATTCCGGCGCATAACCGAGACCTAAGGAAACACCCCTTGCACCGTCGGAAAGCATGCGCTCCAGGCCCCGATGAATCGCAGCAAAATCCGCATCGTCAAGCACTGTCCGAAAGCCCGCTGCGTTTGCGCGTATCGTGCCGAGCCCCGCAAGCATCCCTGCATGGATCGGCAGCGAACGACGCTTCAGCGCGTCCGAATAGTCCTTCAGCGAGCCGGTCGGAATATCGCCGACGTCACCGAGAATCGGGCGCAGATATGCCCGCGAATCGTCTGCATACCGCCCGCCGATCGGCGCGATCGACACGCCGCAGTTGCCGTTCAAAACTGTTGTTAAGCCCTGCCGCAGCTCCGCTTCGCCGAAGCCTTTGCGAAAGATTGCCGCATCCGCATGACGATGCATATCCAGAAATCCCGGTGCGACAACCCTGCCGGATGCGTCGATGGTTTGACGCGCTGCGCATGCCGAAAGATCGCCGACCGCGGCAATCGTCTTGTCCGCAATGCCGACGTCGGCAAAACAGGCAGGCTTGCCGCTGCCGTCGATCACCCTGCCGTTTCGTATGATGCAATCCCATTCCATACGCTTATTTTATCACCGCACGCCCGCTTTTGCAATCCCGTTTAACGGACAAAAAGCAAGGCTGCCGTAAAGGTAGGCAGAATTCGCGTTTTCACGAAGGAGCTATACAAACGTATGCGATCGAGTGAAAACGCGAACCGTATGCGGCGAAAGTTCAATCAAAGAAAGGGCTTCGAGTCCTTTCTTCATACAAGTATTTTCTTTGCTTTTGTTCGCCGCAAACGGTCCGGCACCTTCAAGACAACCTGAACAAGGCTCCCGCGCAGGGAGCCTTGTCGTCATTCAGTTTTCGCGGTAGCCGAGCGCTTCGGAGAGTGCTTTCGCCGTTTCGACAACGCGCGCGGTCGCCGCGCGGAACTCGTCCGAGTCGATGCGGCGGAACATGCCGATGAGACCCAGTGCATACTGCACCGTGCCGCTGTGCGTACGGATCGGCGCGGCAACGCCGCGAATGCCGACGCGAAATTCGCCGTTTTCGATCGCAAAGCCTTTTTCGCGCACGGTCAAAAGCTCCGCTTCAAGCTGCTCGAACGCCGTCGCCGTATGTGGGGTGTACGCCTGCACATGCGCGTCGAAGATGCGCTTGACGCTCGCCGTCGGCAGCTCGGAGAGCAGGACCTTGCCCTGCGCGGTGCAGAACGACGGCAGATGGCGGCCGGTTTCGGACACGATATGAAAGCTGCTGTCCGGCTCCGCGTGTCCGAGGATCAGCACCTCGCCGCGGTCGAGCATCGAAAGCGCTGCGGATTCGTTGATCTCGGCGACGAGCGTATGCATCGGCTCACGCGAAAGCGTCAGGATATTGCGCGTGCTCTGCACGGCGCTGCCGTATTCGAACAGCCGCACGCCGAGCTCATACCGTCCCGTCTCCGTGCTCTGCTCCACAAACCCGGCGCCGCGCATCGAGCACAGCAGTCCGTAGACCGTGCTTTTCGCCCAGCCGAGGGATTCCGCGATCTCGGTCAACGACAGCGGGCGCTTCGCCTCCGATAAAAGATCGAGGATCGCCGCTGCCTTTTGGATCGAGCGGACCGGATTGTCGCCGCGCACGCTCATGCTTCGGGCGAGTACGGGAAGGTCTGCATCAGCTCGAGCTTAAAGAGGTTCGCCTTGTGCTTGCGGTCGATCAGCGCCTTCGTCTCGGGATCGTCGATCTCGCCGGTGCGGATATAGCGATCGAGCACCGCATAAGTGAATCCGAGGTTATCCTCGGCGGTCTTGCCGCAAAGCCCGTCGCTCGGGACCTTGTGCACGAACATATCGGGAAGCCCCAGATATGAGCCGAGCTCCTTGACCTCCGCAACGGTCAGCTTGCCCAAGGGGCATACGTCGCCCACGGAATCACCGTAGCGCGTAGAGTAGCCTACCCAGTCCTCAGAGAGATTGCAGGTGTTGATGACGCGACCGTTATACGACTGCGACACCGCGTAGAGCGTACTCATGCGGATGCGCGGCGCAAGGTTGATATACGCCTGATTCGAAAGCTCCACGCCCGCTGCCTTCGCCGCATCGACGACGCCGTTGTAGGCGTCCTTGATGTTGACGACGAACGAACGGATACCGAGATGTCTCACAAGCGCTTCAGACACGTCGATGTCGTACTGATCGCCGTTCGGCATCAGCACGCCGATCACGCGCTCTTTGCCGAGCGCTGCGACGCACAGCGCCGCCGTGACCGAGCTGTCCTTGCCGCCCGAAATGCCGATGACCGCGTTGCAGCCGGGACCGTTGTCCGAAAACCATTGATTGAGCCAGTTGACCAGATCTTCCTTGACCTTTTTGACGTCGAATGCCATAGTGAGCCTCCTTTATGCGCGAAGTCGGATATTCTGTTCTGCAAGAATGCCGAGGATGCGGTCGATGTATGCCTGCACCTCCGCCTTGGACAGCGTCTTGACCGGTGAAACAAACGAGAGCCGGATCGTCATGCTCTTTGCGCCGTCCGCCTCATAGAGGTCGACGAGCGAAATGCCGCAGAGTGTTTCGTCGCGGTCCGCATAGAACGGGCGCACGACGTCCGCAAAGGTGACATTTTGATCGAGCGCGAACGACAGGTCGATGTCGATGCCCGGGAAGCGCGACGGCTCGCAGTATTTGAGATCATATTCGGGAATCTCGGCAAGCGTATCGAGATCGAGTTCGAGCGTGATCAGCGCCGCTTTTTTGTCGATCTCGGCAGCCACCTCGGGATGGACGGTCGACATCGTACCGACGGTTTTGCCGCCGAGCAGGATCGCCGCGGTATTCGCCGGATGCTCCCATGCGTTGACGGGCTGCACGCGCACGAACGTCGCCTGCGTTCTTCTGAGGTCCCAAAGGATCGCCGCGATCATGTCGCGCGCACGGAGGAACACGGTGCGTTCCTTCTCGTGCGAGAGCAGCGCGACGCCGAGCGTTCTGCGCTCGTTGCAGGTTTTGTCCGCCTTCAGCCCCTTGACCGTTCTGCCGATCTCGAACACGCCGAACGAAGGCGCGTAGAAACGATTCTCCTTCAAAACCGGAAGCAGCGTATGCATCATCGCCGTGCGCAGGATCGTCGCATCGGGATTCATGCCGTTCAGGAGCCTGACGTTTTCGGGCAGCGGGATCTTGAGATCGTTGAGCTTCTTTGCGTCGCACCAAAGGTACGTATGAACCTCGTGGAGCCCGAACGTCTTGACAAGCGCGTCCTTGATCGCCGCCTCGTCCGCCTTGGTGCGCAGCGGCTGCACGGGACGCAGTGCGGAGAGCGTCGTTTCGATGTTGAAGTTGTCGTAGCCGTAGATACGCGTGATCTCCTCGATGACGTCCGCGGGGATCGTCACGTCCTTGGTGGCGCGCCACGACGGCACCGCGACGTCAAACGTCTCGCCGTCCTGTCTGACCGCAAAGCCGAGGCGGGTCAGCGTCTCGTTGATCTGCGCGTCGGAGATGTCGATGCCGGTGTAGCGATCGACAAACGCCTTGTCAAACTTCAGATCGATCTCGGGATAGCGGTAGTTATAGCGGTCGGTATAGCGCGACACGACCGTTGCGCCGCCGTCGATCTCCAGAAGCAGCTTGATGAATCTTGCCGCCGCCGTCTTGCAAAGCTCCGGATCGAGCGTCTTTTCATAGCGCATGCTCGCGTCGGTGCGCAGTCCGATTCTGCCGGACGTCTTGCGCACGGAGACCGCCGAGAACGTCGCGCATTCGAGCGTGACCGAATCCGTATCGTCCACGATTTCGCTGTTCTCGCCGCCCATGACGCCCGCGACCGCAACCGGCTGATCGTCGGATGTGATCATCAGCGTTTCGGGGTCGATTTTGCGCTCCGTGCCGTCGAGCGTTCTGAATGCGAACGTCTCGGGGAAGCGCCGCACGCCGATCGTGCCGACGCGGCGCGAATCGAACGCATGGGTCGGCTGACCGAGCTCAAGCATGATATAGTTTGTGAGATCCGCCAGCAGCGAGATCGCGCGCATGCCGCAGTAATAGAGGCGAATCTGCATGTCGATCGGGCTGACCTTCTCGGTGATGTGATCGGCGCGGATCGCGGAGTAACGATAGCAGAGTTCGGGATCGATGTCGCCCAGCGGCACCGGATCGAGCGCATCAAACTGCGACAGGTCCGTAAGCGCCATTGGCTTTAATGGGCGCTTTGCGATCGCCGCAAACTCGCGCGCAATGCCGTAATGTCCCCAAAGGTCGGGGCGGTTCGTCAGCGACTTGTTGTCAACCTCGAACACGATATCGTCGAAGTGCCACAGTTCCTTGATCGGCTTGCCGAGCGGCGCATCTTCGGGCAGTTCCAGAAGCCCGCTTGAAGAATCCGCAATGCCGAGCTCCGCCGCCGAGCAGCACATGCCGCGCGAGATGACGCCCGCGATCGTGGCTTCGCCGATCGTCATACCGACGACGGATGCGCCGAACGGCGCAAACGGCACGCGCATGCCCACGCGCACATTAGGCGCGCCGCATACGCACCGATCGGTGCGGTCGCCCAGATCGAGCTCCAGAAGATGCAGCTTCTTGGAATTCGGATGGTCTTCGATCTTCTTGATCTCGGCAACGACGACGCCGTTGATCTCGGTACCGAGATGATAGACCTCCTCCACCTCTGCGGTGGACAGCGTGAAGCGATGGATCAGCTCCTCCCGATCGAGGCCACTTAGGTCGACGTAATCGGAGATCCAATTCATGGAAACGTTCATGGTTCTGCCTCCTTACTTCACAAACTGGTCGAGGGACTTGAGGTTTCCGCTGTTCAGGTCGCGGATATCCTTGATCCCGTATTTCATCATGGCAAGGCGCGTCAGCCCGAGGCCGAACGCGAAGCCCGTGTACTTGTCGGTATCGATGCCGCCCGCCTTCAGCACGTTCGGATGGATCATGCCGCAGGGGCACAGCTCGAGCCAGCCGGAATTCTTGTCCGACGGGCCGACTTCACCGCGGCAGACCA
>JAEEGL015814059.1_pt1 | contig 24374 bp, 22 predicted proteins | sample 9134231 | NCBI WGS metagenome assembly JAEEGL01 (sample SAMN16246548, study PRJNA631951) | gut metagenome | biome: gut microbiome; feature: rumen; material: fiber-attached | host: Bos | place: Iran: Karaj | collected 2018-10
AAAGACAACAAAAACCCGGAAACTTCAGAAAATAAGATTGAAAGCGATAGTTTGATAGATAAATTTTTGAAAGAAGATCCGCATATTGACCGCAACAAAGAGGTTGTTCAAGGTGATATGGGTGAGGATTCCGTTAAACAGCCGGAACTTTATTCTGAAAAACTTGCAAAACTTTACATCACACAAAAACTTTATGACAAAGCCCTTGCAAGTTATGAAAAATTAAAAGCAAAATACCCTGAGAAGGAAAGTTATTTTGCAGAAAAAATTGAAGAAATCCAACAATTGAAAAAAAATAATCAATAATTAAATCATGTATACAACTTTATTAGTACTAATCGTAATTGCAGCCGTATTGTTAATACTCATCGTATTGGTTCAAAACAGCAAAGGCGGCGGTTTGGCAACTGATTTGAGCGGCGGCTCACAGTTCGGCGGGGTAGCTGAGCAAAAAAGTAAACTTGAAAAATACACTTGGGGCTTAGTAATCGTAATTACTGTTTTAAGCATTATAGCAAGTGTAAGCGGCGGAAACGTAAAAAAACAAGGTGATAAGGAATCTGGCGTTAAACAGATTATGATAAATCAAAACGCAACACCTTCTATTCCTACTGTACCTTCTATTCAGAACGCTCCGGCTGATAACAAATAAAACAGTACGGAAAAAATAGAAAAAACAAGAAAAAACTCCGTCCTTTTTCTAAAAAAGAAGACGGAGTTTTTTTTAAAATACAGATACATTTTTTATACGGTTAAACAATTCAATTTGTAAATTAAATGAAAAAGATTTTGGTAACCGGCGGTACGGGATTTATCGGCTCCCACACCACGGTAGAACTTCAACAAAAAGGTTATCAAGTAGTTATCGTTGATAATTTGAGCAATTCCTCTGCCGATGTTATTGATAATATCACCAAAATTACGGGACAAAAACCTATTTTCGGTAAAGTTGACGTTTCTAACAAAGAACAACTTTTCGACTTCTTAAAACAAAACCAAGGCATTGAATCCATAATTCATTTTGCAGCTTCAAAAGCAGTCGGAGAATCGGTTCAAGTTCCGCTCAAATATTACCGCAACAATATCAACGGACTTATTAACATTTTGGAAGCGATGAAAGAATTTAAGATTTCAAATCTTGTTTTCTCCTCATCATGTACTGTTTACGGTCAGCCGGAAAAACTCCCCGTAACGGAACAATCTCCTATTCAACCTGCTCTCTCGCCTTACGGCAATACCAAACAAATTAACGAAGAAATTATCCGCGATTTCGTGAAAGTAAATCCAGAAATTCACGCTATCGCTTTAAGATATTTTAATCCCGTAGGAGCGCATCCTTCGTCTTTGATTGGCGAACTTCCGCTCGGGGTTCCCGCTAATTTGATACCATACATCACACAGACTGCTGCCGGAATTCGAGAATGTTTAAGTGTTTTCGGTAACGATTACGATACTCCAGACGGCACTCCTATCCGCGATTATATTGACATTATCGACCTTGCAAATGCTCACATTGCTGCTATCAAACGCATGGAAGATAACAAACAAAAACAATCGTTGGAATTTTTCAATATCGGTACAGGCAATGGTTTGTCGGTTTTGGAATTAATTAAAGCTTTTGAAGAGGCAACAGGAGTAAAACTCAATTACAAAATCGTAGGACGCCGAGAAGGCGACATCGAAAAAGTTTGGGCTGATACTTCATTTGCTAACAAAGAACTCGGCTGGAAAGCTGTCGTTCCCCTCAAAGAAACGATGTTAAACGCTTGGAATTGGCAGAAAAAAGTTTCAGGAATAAAATAATATTTTTTCTTTTAAAAAATAAAAGAGCCGCAACGTATTTTTTTTATTGCGACTCTTTTATTTTTTTATTATCTACAATTTCGGACCTTTTAAAATGCCGTGCTGACTATTTGCTATAAAATCCAAAATCATATTTCTTTCTTCACAATCAGGAATCTCTGATTTTATTTTTTCCAATGCCTTGGAAAGATTCAATTCTGATTGATAAATAAATCTGTAACAATTTTTGATGTTAGCGATTTGTTCCTCGGTAAAACCTCTGCGCTGCATTCCCACGATATTGATTCCACAGTACTGAATCGGCGTTCTGCCCGCATACGAAAACGGCGGAATATCTTTGTTAACACCAGACATACCCGATGTCATGGAATGTGCACCGATTTTTGAAAACTGAACTATCGCCGAACCACCACCGATTACTGCCCAATCGTTGATTTCTACTTCACCCGCAATCTGCGTTGCATTGCTGATAACCAAGTGATTTCCTAAAACACAATCGTGTCCAACATGACAATAAGCCATTATCAAATTGTTGGAACCGATAACTGTTTTGCCGCGCGAAGCCGTTCCGCGATTCAAGGTTACTGACTCCCTAAAAGTATTGTTGTCGCCGATTTCAAGAGTGGTATATTCACCCTTAAACTTCAAATCCTGAGGCACTGCCCCGATTGAAGCTCCCGGAAAAATTCTGTTGTTTTTGCCGAGTCTCGTGCCCGAAAAAACATGAACATTAGAAATCAACGTACAACCATCGCCTATTTCAACATCATCATCAATAACGCAAAAAGGACCTATCGTAACATTTTCTCCGATTTTGGCATTCGGGTTTATTTCGGTTAATTTGTGTATCATAATTCTATTTATTTTTTGTTACCAAAGCCATAAATTCACCTTCCGAAATAACTTGTCCGTTTACGAAAGTCTGACCTTTCATCGTTACAACACCTCTGCGGATAGGTTCTGTCATCTCAAGTCTGAAGACCAAAACATCTCCCGGAACGGCTTTGGATTTAAATTTCACTTTATCTATTTTCAAAAAGTAAGTTGAGTATTTTTCGGGTTCGTCCACGTTGTTAAGCACCAAAATACCGCCGGTCTGAGCCATTGCTTCTATCTGCAAAACGCCCGGCATAACGGGTTCTGTCGGGAAATGACCTTGGAAAAACGCCTCGTTGAAAGTCAAATTCTTAACACCAACTATAACCGTTTTTGACATCTCGATAATCTTATCAACCAAAAGGAACGGATAACGGTGCGGCATCAACTGTTTGATTTTGTTTACATCCATTACCGGCTCTTTGAAAATATCAAAATCTACGCGGTTTTCTTTTTGTTTGGCTTTGATATGCTGACGGATAATTTTTGCAAATTCTACATTTGAAAAATGTCCCGGTCTTGTAGCAAAAACTTTTCCTTTGAACGGTATTCCAACTAACGCCAAATCTCCGGCTAAATCCAAAAGTTTGTGTCTTGCGGGTTCGTTAGCAAAAATCAAATCTTTCTCGTTGAGAATGCCTTTCCTGCCTGAAAAATCAACACTCGGTTTACCCAAAAGTTTTGCCAATTCATCGATTTTTTCTTGTGACATTTCCTCTTCCATGATAACGAGAGCACTATCAAGACTACCACCTTTTATAAGGTTGTTTTTCGCTAAAAATTCCAACTCTTTTGTAAAGACAAACGTTTTGGAAGGTGCTATTTCCTTATCATAATCCTTAAATTCAACCGTTGAGGCAAATTGCGAACCCAATACCTTAGAATTATAATCAATCATCACATTGATTGAATAATTCTCTTGAGGAATCAAAGTAAGCTCGATGCCTTTTTCAGGATTTGAATATGTTAAATTCTCTTTTATCCTAAAGAAGTTTTTTTCAGCCTCCTGCTCCACAATACCAGCCTGTTGAAGTGCCTGAACAAAAGGTTTTGCACTACCGTCAAGAATCGGGGTTTCAGCATTGTTAATTTCAATCAACACGTTGTCGATACCTAAACCGGCAAGGGCTGACATAACGTGTTCGATAGTTCCTATCTTTGCGCCTTTTTCTTCGATAGTGGTAGAACGTGAAGTGTCCGTTACATTATCCACAATAGCGCGAACCTCAGGCTGATTCTCCAAATCAACCCTCTTGAATCTTATACCAAAATTCTCGGCTGCGGGTTTAAAACACATTTCAACCTCAACACCGGTATGCAAACCGTTGCCTTTTAACGTTATGCTTTGCTCCTTAATTGTCTTTTGTTTCTCTGACATTTTATTTATGCTTTTTCAATTCTTCGATTTCGTTTTGTAAGTTTTGAAGTTCTTTTTCCATATCAGGCAGTTTTTTCAATGAAATATGTGACTTAAAAAACTGCATCTGCGGTACGGCAGGATAACCGATATAAACTCCCGTATCTTTCAATTTGTGGCTGACACCTGTTTTGCCACCGAATTTACAATTATCGGGAAGAGTCATGTGCCCTGCAAAACCGCATTGTCCGCCCGCCATAGTATTTTTACCAATAACGGTGCTGCCTGCCAATCCGCATTGAGCCGCCATAACAGTATTTTCGCCGATCTCGCAGTTGTGCGCAACATGACAAAGATTATCAAGTTTAACGCCTTTATGAATAATTGTGCTGCCCATTGTTGAGCGGTCTATCGTAACATTAGCACCAAGCTCCACATTGTCTTCTATTATAACATTTCCGATTTGAGGAATCTTGTAATATGCGCCATCGGCCTGAGGTGCAAAACCAAAACCGTCAGAACCGATTACAGTGCCGGCATGAACGATTATGTTATTGCCCAAAACACAACCCTGATAAATCTTTACACCGGAATAAAGCATTACATTGTCACCAATTTCAACATTATCTCCGATATAACATTGAGGATAAATTTTGACGTTTTTGCCCAATTTAACACCCTTTCCGATGTAAGAAAATGCGCCTAAATAAATATCTTGAGGAATTTCAACACCTTGTGAAACGTATGAAGGCTGTTCTATGCCTTGAGGCTGAGGTATTGACTGCTGATAAAGTTGCAAAAGTCTCGCTAAACATTCGTAGGCATTATCAACCCTAATCAAAGTCGGCTTAACGGGCTTTTCGGGCTTAAAATCCTTATTCACCAAAACGATAGAAGCCTCGGTATCATAAATATACTGAGTATATTTGAGATTGGAAAGAAAAGTAAGCGTACCTTTTTTCCCGCTTTCAATTTTAGAAACTGACGAAACTGTTACGTTTTCGTCGCCTTCTACCTGACCGTTCAAGTATTGGGCTATTATTTTTGCTGAAAATTCCATATATGATAATTTTGTACAAAGTTAGTAATTCTATTTGAAACTAAAAAAGTTTTTTAATTTTTTTTATCAATAGTTTTTGAAATTTGATTTTTTTTGGTTATGTTTGCGCTGAAACTTTAATTAATAACTTTTAATTTTTACTAATATTATGAAATTAACAGCACCTAAAAACTCAGTATGGGGCGTAGCCGTAGGTCTCGGCGTCCTTGGACTCATCAGTCATTTTGTTAACATTCCTCATGTATCTCCCTACGCATTTTGGCTTTTAGGAGCAGGATTTGTAATCCTTGCCGTTGCCTGCTTGTTGAAAGGTGTATAACAAGGAAAGTAAAAAAAATGCAAATTGTTTCAATTTCAGAAAATACTACTTTAAAAGAAGGGCTTTTACCGGAACACGGTTTAAGCCTTTTTATTAAAACAGAAAATTCCCAAAAAATTCTTTTTGATACCGGACAAAGCGGAAATTTCATTTTCAACGCCGAAAAACTCGGGTTGAAAATAAGTGGAATCGACTTTGCCGTTATCTCGCACGGACATTACGACCACGGTGGAGGATTGGAATTTTTTCTGAAAGAAAACCATAAAGCCCCAGTTTTTATCAATCAATTGGCTTTTCTTGAGCGTTATTCGTTGAAAACAACAGGTTTTAAATTTATCGGACTTAATCCGCACTTGAAAGATAATCCAAGATTTATAAAATGCGGTGATTTAAGAAAAATTTCCGATGAAATATTTTTGTTTTCCAACGTCAGCGGCAGTTTCCCTCTATCAGAAGGCAGCAAATTGCTTTTTAGTGCTGACAAACAAACGCTTGACAAATTTCCTGACGAACAAAATCTTGTTATAACCGAAAATTCAAAAACTTTTCTTTTTGCAGGCTGTGCTCATTGCGGCATTATTAACATTATCGAAAAACTTTTCTACATTTCGGGCAAATATCCCGATTATGTTTTCGGCGGTTTTCATCTTATGAAAAGCGACAAAAAAGAAGTCGAATTTTTAGCCGAAAAATTATTAACTTACCCAAACACAATATTTTACACAATGCACTGCACAGGTAAAGAACAATTTGAAATAATGAAAAAAATTTTAGGCGCAAGAATTGAATATTTTTCTTGCGGCAGTATTTTTTCACGATAAAAAAAATTACACTGCGTAACACACAAAATTTTTCTTAACCGTTTTGCTGAGCGCCGAAACGTTTGAAATATCAGAGGCAGAGGCAATATCTTTGACAAGAGAATCTTTCATAACGATTTTTATAGTTTCGTCCTTGCCCCTTGAATACGCCTTATTATAAAGTGTACCCTCTATAACAAAATAATCCAAAAATTCTTCAGGACAAAGTTTCTTCTTTAAAACATCTTTTTTAATTTCTGAAATTTTCTCTTGAGAAATTTCGTTAGGGAAAATCATAATTTTGAATAATTTCCTATTAATCAATCTATTACAAAGACTTTTTAATACAAAATCGTCGGAATTTTGCCAAACTTTTATCGCTGAAATTATATCAGAATCGTCCAATTGAGCGAAATATTCAAGCGGTGTTAAACCATCAAAATTCTGATACAATGCGCTTTGAGTTATGGTGTTAGTTAAAAAGAATTTCAAGGACGGGGGAGCAAAAATATCTTTTCCCGAACGTAAAAGTTCTTTTGCTCGTTTTATAATCAGCTTCAAGATTTCTTCGGCAACGACTACCGTCTTATGAAGATAAACCTGCCAATACATCAAACGCCTTGCGATTAAAAACTTTTCGACGGAATAAATTCCTTTTGCCTCCACAACAAGGTCATCGCCTACAAAATTCAGCATTTTTATAATTCTGTCGCTGCCGACAATTCCCTCGCTCACACCCGTAAAAAAACTGTCCCGGTTAAGATAATCGAGTCTGTCCATATCAAGCTGACTTGACACAAATTTATGAAGGATTTTTTTAGGATAAGTATTAACAAAGACATCTATTCCGCTTTGAATTTTTCCGCCTAAATCTTTGTTAATCACTTTCATAAACTCTTCAGAAATTTTTTCGTGCGAAATATTTTCAAAAAAACTGTTTTCCAAGGTGTGTGAAAAAGGTCCGTGCCCTAAATCGTGGAGCAAAATAGCAGTCAAAGCCCCTTCCCTATCCTCATCACTGAGAATGTAACCCTTTTCGGAAATAACTTTCAAAGCATTTTGCATCAAAAAAGTTGCACCAAGACAATGCTGAAATCTTGTGTGCATAGCTCCCGGATAAACTAAATAACTGAGACCCAACTGTTTAATACGTCTTTGACGTTGAAACAGCGGATGTTCGATAATATCGAAAATAAGTTCGTTTTCGATATTTATCAACCCGTAAACCGGGTCGTTTATAACTTTCAATTTGTTTGTAGCCATAATTACTATTGATGTCTAAAACGCCAAAATCAAAATACCTATTACACAAAAATAAAAAAGTTTTTTCAAGAAAACAAACAATGGTGTTTTTTTTAAAAACTTTAGTCATAAATCAAATATTTTTTCCGTTTCTCTTTGAATTCATCAAGTTTAGGCTGCCATGTTTTACGGATTTCCTCTTCTGAAAGACCACTGTCAAGCTGTGATTTCAAACGGGTATTGCCCAAAAGCAAAGACAACCATTTTTCTCTCGTTAACATTTTCCCAGATGATAATTTATACATTTCGATAAAATATTTCAATGTAAAACGCTGCTCATCAGGATTTAAACCCGAAAAATCCAATCCATAACATTTTTGTCCCTCGTGCAAAGGATTGGTCTGCATTCCGGGAATATCTTTGGGCGTAAAAACATATTCACCGTATTTCGGATCAGGATAACCTATTGAACTGAAAGGTTTTAACGTTCCTCGACCGACACTTATATTCGTTGCCTCAAAAAAACATAACGAAGGATACATTCTAACAGAAAGATAATCAGGAAGATTAGGCGAAGGTTTCACCGGCAAAACATATTTCGTCTTCCTCGTATAATTTTTAACGGGAATTACCTGTAAATCACATTTTACGCCACCTTTTAGCCACCCCTCTAAATTCATCATAAAAGCAAGCTCGCCGACCGTCATGCCGTAAACTACCGGCAAAGGGTCAAGACCAACAAACGATACGCAATTGTCCTCCCTTATAGGCCCGTCAACATAGTCAATGTTAGGATTAGGACGGTCAAGAACAAGCACTTTAACATTATTTTCAGCACAAGCCTCCATGACATTATGTAAAGTGCTGATATAAGTAAAAAATCTACATCCCACATCTTGAATGTCATAAACCACAACATCAAGTCCGCGCATTTGCTCAGAAGAGGGTTTTAAATTTTTGCCGAAAAGCGAAACGATTTTAACGCCCGTTTTATCGTCAATACCGCTTTGAATTTTTTCACCAGCCTCTCCGCTGCCCCTAAAACCATGTTCAGGCGCAAAAACTTTTTCAACCGTTAATGATTTTTCAAGAAAAAAATCCAAAAGATGCTTGCCGAATGCCCGTGAAGTAGGATTTGCAACCAAAGCAATTTTTTTACCGCGCAAAAGTTTCATATAATTAGCAGTGTCTTCGGCGGCAACAATAAGTTTTTTTATAACGGAATCTTTTTCCTTTTGTACAACAAGCGGTGTTTCTTTCGGCTCGGCACTTTGAGTAGTATTACAAGACGAAAAAAATATCAAACCTAAAACAAGAAATAAAAGTCGCTTCATAAGTCTATTTTTTTTAAAAAAAGTCTTTTTCATTATGGCAAAATTATAAAACAAAAAACGTCCTGCAAAAAAAATACATTTTCTTGCAGGACGTTTTTGCCTTACCAAAGGTAAACATAAAAAAACTTAATCGTTTTCTTCAAGTTTGAAAATATCTTCAAGCCTTACTTTGAAATATCTCGCTATCTTGAGTGCTAAAACAGTAGAGGGAATAAATTTTCCCGTCTCAATAGCGTGAATCGTTTGTCTTGAAACATCAACCCTTTCTGCAAGTTCTGCTTGAGTGATTTTTTTCTTAGCCCTTTCAACTCTGATTGTATTCTCCATAATTTTTTTCTATTTAATAATGTTTAATAATTTTCTTTCCTTTTAATTTCGTATAAACAGAAAATTGTTTATATCTATGCGAATTTTTTACAAAATGTATACCATTTTTAAAATTTTCGATGTTATTTTTTCAACTTTAGTGTAACTTTTGTTTAGGGTGAAATGAAAAAAAAAGTTTTTCTATGTTAATTTTTTGTATTAATTTTATCCCGCAAAAGAAATACATTAATTACATATTAATTTCCACACTTTATTTTAAAAAAAACAAACGAGTAAATGAAAAAAACATTATTTTTAGCCTCGGCATTAGCCTTGACATTGTCAGCCTCGGCTCAGACCGAACTGAGAACCTCGAGTAAAGATTCATACGTAATTCCTGCCGAAATTTACGGACAATTTGCAGAACATCTCGGACGCTGTATTTACAACGGTATTTGGGTTGGTAAAGACAGCAAAATTCCTAATCAAGATGGTTACAGAACTGATGTTTTCAATGCGTTAAAAGATCTTCAAATCCCTGTTTTAAGATGGCCGGGCGGCTGTTTTGCTGATACTTATCATTGGAGAGACGGCGTTGGACCTACAAAAGACAGACCCGCTATCAAAAACGTTTTTTGGGGCGGAACAATGGAAGACAATTCTTTCGGTACTGACGAATTTTTCACCCTTTGCGAAAAACTCGGGTGCAAAACTTATCTTTCCGTAAACGTAGGCTCAGGCACAGTTAAAGATATGAACGACTGGCTTGAATACATCACCGGTACTCAAGATTGTCCTAATGTTAATTACCGTAAACAAAACGGTAGAGAAAAACCTTACAAAATTGATTATATCGGTATCGGCAACGAGAGTTGGGGTTGCGGCGGAAATATGCGTCCTGAATTTTATGCAGACCTTTACCGTCAATATTCCGGCTATGCACACCTTTACAGCAACAACACTTATCCAAAAAGAGTTGCCTCAGGTTCTAACGACTTCGATTACAACTGGACTGAAACCTTAATGAAAAGAGCCGGCAACAATATGGAACATATTTCGCTCCATTATTACGTACTTCCTATCAGAGATTGGAACGGTTCTAAAGGACCTGACAGAGGTTTCGCTGAAGATCAATATTTCGGTGTTATCCGCGACGGTTACAAAATGGACGAATTAGTAAAAGGTCATATTGACATTATTGCTAAATACAACAAAAACGTAAAACTTGACGTTGATGAATGGGGCATTTGGACAGACCAAGAGCAAGGTTCAATACCGGGACACCTTTATCAGCAAAACACTTTGAGAGATGCTATTTTAGCAAGTACGACTTTTGATATTTTCCACAAATATGCAGACAGACTCGGAATGTGTAATATAGCTCAAGTAGTAAACGTTCTCCAAGCAATGGTTTTGACCAAAGACGACAAAATGGTTTTAACACCGACGTATCACGTGTTTAAAATGTATGCCGTTCATCAAAACGCAGAATATATTCCTATGGATTTCAAATCCCCGAAATACACTTTCAACGGTGAATCTATCAACGCTTTGAGCAGTACTTTGTCGAAAAAAGACGGCGTTTATCATTTAACATTAACAAACGTTGATCCCAAAAATAAACAAACCGTAACGCTTAATCTCTCAGAAATTAAAGCAACTGCTATGAACAAAGCAGAAATCATCACATCGGCAAAATTCAACGATTACAACTCGTTTGAAAATCCTGAAACCATAAAAATAAAACCTTTTAACGGAGCATCTGTTAAAAAAGGCATTTTAACGGTTGAACTTCCGCCGATGAGTATCGTTACGGTAGAAATGAAATAATTCTTTAAAAAAAATAAATAAAAAAACGGGGGCTGAAAATCAGTCCCCGTTTTTTTATTTTTATACTGTTAATTAATGACTCATCTTCATTAAAAAATTTACCAAATCAATCAACGGAGTCGTATAATCGTCAGCAATGTAGGTTAAATATTCCATCGTTTCCAAATCAAGCAATTGCTTTATCGGAGTGTAATTTTCTGTTCCATCCAATTGAACAGCCGGCATAATAGTCTGTCCTGCGCCGAACTCAACTGTCTGCATACGCACGGGAACAGGCATGTTAAGACCTTTCATTGTAAGAGACATCGTAATATTATCGTTCAATTCTTTTGCATAAGAATCCATTGTTGTTTGGTCTGCCCAGTTATGACGGGCGTCAATTGATTTAAGACGGGTTGCCAAATAAGCAGCGCAATCAGGCATTTTTACCTCAGCTGTCAAATCGTCAAGAACTGTTACCGTCAAATCATCAATAGAAAGACCTTCTATAACGGAACCTGGCGCCATTTTCAACAAATCCGCAAATTTGAATTGCTCCATTTTTAAAGGAACGATTTGTTCTTTTACTTTAGCTTCAGTTTTTTCCCCTTCGCCGCTGTTAGTCTCCTCTTCGCCAAATTTTCTTGATATTTTCAATTTGGTATCAATAATATCCATGCCGTTCTGAGAAAAAGCAAATTCAAGATTGCCTGATTCAGTGTTATCGGTACTAAGATCTTTATAATTGCATACCAATTTGCTTTCATCATCACGGATACCGTACTGAGAATAACCATTTAAATGTGAATTAATGGTTATGGAAAAATCATGAGAAGGCAACGTTCCTGTTTTAGAAATCGACTTTTTGCTACCAGCTACAAATTCCCCGTCAAAAGCCGGTTTGTATTCGCCGTCAGACAACAAACTGATTTCAAAATTGTATGAGTCCGGAATCTTAATTACAACAGCATATTCTCCTTTAGAATCTTCTTTTCCTGTAACAGCTTTAGTTACATCAAAAAATTTTTCTTCGTAAGTAGTTCCGGCATCAGTTAAAACTACTTTACATTTTTCTGCCATACCGTCCAAATCAAGCGGGAAAACTAAAGTCAATTTCTCTGCAGGTGTGATATTTTTAGGTTCATCCTGTTTCGTACCTGTTTCTTTAGCACTTTTCATAACAAACTCATAACAACACCCCATATCCGTTGCCGTTACTTCCAAATATTTTGTGTAACCTTGTTTCGCTAAGTCTGATTTTTCATCTACAGCCTTAAAATTCTCCGCTTTAATTCCTTTCAAAAAATATTCCTGAATTTCAGTTATAAATTTTCTATTATACCCGGTCCACGCAAATACCTGCGAACCGCCGTAAACCATAGTCTTGAACGCACCGTTGCTGTAATTTTCAGCCAAACTTTTTACGTTGTTTCTGATATGTTCAACCATAACTTTTGAAACAATTTCCGACATAGGACGTTCATCTTTTTGTTCCTGAGGTTGTTCCAAAGGTGTGGGTTCATCCTCTTTATCATCTTTATGACAAGATGTCATTGTCAATGTAGAACCGCCTAAAAATGCTGCGGCAAGCATCCAAGAATAAATCTTCTTCATTTCTCTTATTTTTTTTAAAACTTTTTGAATTATTATTTATTTTTAACTACACCAATAAGATATAAAAAAAGAAAAATTCCACAAAAAAAAATTATTTTTTTAAAATTAAAAAAATCGCGGGACGTTTATCAATATTGATTTTTTGTTTTTTCCAATTAGCAACACTCTGAGTTTTTATAAATTCCTCCGGCATGGTAATATCACAGGCAACCGTAAGTAAAGTATTAGGATTCAACACATTACATAGAGTTTCCAAAAATGTGTTGTTGCGATAAGGCGTTTCAATAAAAACCTGAGTCTGATTCAATTCCTTTGAACGGTCTTCAAGTTTTTTAATAGCTTTTTGACGTTCGGGATTTTTTACGGGTAAATAACCGTTGAAAGCGAAACTTTGACCATTAAGACCACTTGCCATCACCGAAAGCAAAATCGAGGAAGGACCAACAAGCGGAACAACCTGAAAACCGGCTCTATGCGCACTCAAAGCCACACTTGCGCCCGGGTCTGCAACACCGGGACAGCCCGCCTCTGAAATTACGCCCAAATCTTGAGAGTTTTTCAAAACGTCAAAATAAACCGAATAATCAAAATCCTTGTTATGTTTGTCCATTTCATAAACGGTAATCTGAGGCAAAAACGCCCTCATTCCCAAAAGAATAAAATAATGACGTGCCGTTTTAGCGTTTTCGGCTATAAAAAATCTAATGCTGCGGATTTTTTCTAAAACATCCTCAGGCAAATAATATTTGAAATTTTCCGAGCCCAACGACATCGGAACCATATAAACTTTTCCGTTTTCCATTTTTTTACTCCTCATCAAAACGTTTTTCCCAATCCAAATCCTCTTCGGTAGGTGCGTTTTTATCTTTTTCGTCTTCTATTTTTTCTTCAACCTCCTCTTTAACCTCTTCTTGAGGCGTTACAGAGATGTCTTCAAGCGGTTCTTCATCTTTGATTTTTTCTTTTTTCGTATAATAAGGCTCTTTGCCGAAAGGTTTATAATACGAAACGCCTAAACCACAAGTTCTTTCCGTAACATAATTCAGAAGGGCAATATCGTCCATTCTTATCATTTTTGACATTCCGATACAACCGCGTGCCATGATTTGAAAAACACCGACTTTAGTACAAAAAGCAATTCCCGCCTGACCTGTCAGACCGTATGTAAATTTGTTGTACTCTCCGAATGCTATTCTGTCAATTCCCGTAGAATCAAAATTGGTGATATTGGTTTCGGGTTTTGATTTTTCCAAAAGAATATTGGCGTATGTACCGACAGCAAACAATGCTTTAACACTATGCTGACCGAAATCAATGTGCATAAAAAGCGGAATATGAACGTATTTTAAATTCTGTTTGAAATATTCATTGTCCGAAGGCTCGGCTCTAAAAGTCATGCTTTGATAATTGATTTCGCCTTGAAAACCAATTATATTCCTCAATTCCATGTGTTTGTAAGCGATTCCGAAACCGTAACCCGGATCAGCAAACATTTTTTTGTTGAGACCCGCAGAATCGCAACTGATTTTCGATTGAATATAATAAGTGTTCAACCCTATTAAATGTTGGGCAGAACAAATACTTGAAAAACCAAATATCAGTATTGCAAAAACTTTTAAAAATTTAATCATTTCTTTTATAAAAAATTTGGCACAAAGTTAGAATTTTTTGAATATTTTTGCAACAAAATTTTTATTTCGACCATGCGCTACAAAATCACGCTGTCTTATAACGGCAAAAATTATCACGGGTGGCAGTTACAGCCTAACGCCTTGACAGTCCAAGAGGTTTTGGACAAGGCATTATCCATGCTTTTGAAAGAGAAAATTTCCACGCTCGGGGCAGGCAGAACGGATACTGGCGTTCATGCAGCGTTTTTTGTTGCACATTTCGACACTCAAAACGAGATTTCTGATTTAGAATATTTAGTTTACAAACTTAATAGATTTTTACCCGATGACATCGCGATTTTCTCAATCGAAAAGGTTTCAAAAGATTTTAATGCGAGGTTTTCCGCCAAAAGCCGCACTTATAAATATTTAATACATTTAAAAAAAGACGTTTTCCTAAAAGAATGTTCGTGGTTTTTTCCGCAAGATTTGGATTTGGATTTAATGCAAAAAGGTTGCGAAATTCTAAAACAAACCGAAGATTTTGCATCTTTTTGTAAGGCGGGTGCTGACAACAAAACCACAATTTGCAAACTTTATCAAGCCGATTTCGTAAAAGAGGGGCATAAAATAGTTTTTACAGTAAAAGCGGACAGATTTTTAAGAAATATGGTACGCGCTTTGGTCGGCACATTAACGGATTTAGGGGCAAAAAAAATATCGTTGGAAAAATTTCAGGAAATAATAAACGCTAAAAGCCGCACTTGTGCAGGTCAATCCGTCCCCGCTCACGCCCTGAGCCTTACGGATATTGAGTATTAATGCGATAACCCGTTATTTATTCCAATTTTTCCTTTATTTTTCCTTTGACGGATATATTTTTTGAAGTAATTTTGCACAAAAATATTAAGAGATGAAAAAGTTACTGATATTGGCGTTGCCGATGTTGCTTTGCATGAAAGGTCTTTCACAAACAACCGTCTTAACCTTAGATAGTTGCAGAGCTATGGCAATCAGCAACAACAAAGACGTTAGGATGTCGGCTATCGACAAGGAAATTGCAGAAAACAACAAAAAAACGGCATTTTCAAAATATTTGCCACGCGTTAACGCCATAGGCGCATACGTTTACACAAGCAAAAACATCAACCTAATCAGCGAAGAACAAGAACAAAAACTCCGCGGTGTAGGTAACGGACTTACCTCTCAAATCGGTGAAGCAAAAAACGGAATTTTGCAACAAATTCAACAACTTCAGCAAAATCCTCAATTTTTGCAATACCTTCAGGCCAACCCTCAAATGGCAATAGCCGTTGAAAAGTATTTACCACAACTTGTCCAAACACTTCAGAGTCCGGGACGTATAGAATCGGCTCTCGGTGCGGTTTCAGGAGTGGGCAACGAAATTGCAGACGCTCTGACTCTCAACACACATAATATTTTTCTTGCAAGCATAATGCTGACACAACCTATTTACATGGGCGGCAAAATTATTGCTTACAACAAAATCACCGATTATCTCAATCAGGTGGAAGAATCGAAATACAATCTTCAAAATCAAGAACTTATCGTAAAAGTAGACGAGGCTTATTGGCAAATCGTATCGCTCGAAAGCAAAAAGAAACTTGCTGAAAGTTATCTTAACTTGTTAAGAACTCTTGATGCAAACGTTGAAAAACTCGTAGAAAACGGTTTTGCAACCAAAGCTGACGGTTTGAGCGTAAAAGTAAAACTCAACGAAGCCGAAGTTACTGTTATTCAGGTTGATAACGGTCTTTCACTTTGCAAAATGCTTTTGTGTCAGATATGTGGAATGCCGCTTGAAAGCGATTTTACGTTAGCCGATGCAACTCAAGACGACATTTTAATTTTAGCTGACATTTCAGAGGCTGAAAACATTGACACGACAAATATTGACGCAAAAAACGTAAACCGTCCTGAGCTCAACGCATTAGAACTTGCAACCAAAATTTACGAGCAGAAAGTAAACGTTGCCCGTGCGGAATTTTTGCCGAACGTGGCTTTAACCGGCGGTTACACATGGACAAATCCATCATGTTTCAACGGTTTTGAAAACAAAATGAAAGGAATGTGGACAGTAGGCGTAGGCGTTAAAATTCCTATCATAACAAGCGGTGAACGTATCTATAAAACACGTGTTGCAAAACTTGAGGCAGAAAAAGCCGAATGTAAATTGGAAGAAACCCGCGAAAAAATTGAACTTCAAGTAAAACAATCTTCACAACGTGTTATAGAGGCTGCAAAACGACTTTCAACGGCACAAAAAAGCCTTCAATCGGCAACAGAAAATTTGCGGTATGCAAATGTCGGTTTAAAAGAGGGCGTAATCCCAGTTTCTAACGTTTTGGAGGCGCAGACCGGCTGGCTGAAAGCGCAATCCACTATGGTTCAGGCAAAAATCGACCTCAAACTCGCACAACTTTATTTGAACAAAGCGACAGGAAGATTAAATTACTAATTTATAATTCATAATTCGTAATTCTTAATTTATTAGAAAAATGAACAGAAAAGTAACGGCAAATTTATTATTTGCGGCGGTAATTTTAACCGTAATAGCAGTAGTTATAATAGTGGGTCTGACCAAGACCGACCCTGAAGAAGTTATTCAAGGCGAAACCGATGCTACCGATTATAGAGTATCGTCAAAAGTACCGGGCAGAATCGCCGAAATACGTTTTCAAGAAGGCGACCGTGTTAAAAAAGGCGATACGTTAGCAATCCTTGAAGCACCGGACATCATGGCAAAACTTTCACAAGCCAACGCAGCATATTCCGCAGCCAAAGCCATTGAAGAAAAAGCTCAAAACGGTGCACGTCAAGAGCAAAAACAAGCCGCATTCGAGATGTGGCAAAAAGCAAAAGCCGGTCTTGAAGTTGCTAAAAAAACATACGAACGAGCCGAAAACCTTTTCAAAGAGGGTGTTATAGCCGCTCAAAAACGTGATGAAGCCAAAGCTCAATACGACGCCATGGCAGCAACCGAAAAAGCTGCAAAAGCTCAATACGATATGGCAGAAAACGGTGCTCAAAAAGAAGACAAAGCCGCAGCACGCGCTCAAGTAGAAAGAGCTAAAGGTGCAGTTTCAGAGGTTTCTTCATACATCGACGAAATGGTTTTGATTGCCTCAGCCGACGGCGAAATCACTGAAATTTATCCTGAAATAGGTGAACTCGTCGGCACAGGCTCACCTATTATGAACATCTCAAAAACAGATGATTATTGGTTCGTATTCTCAGTAAGAGAAGACTATTTGCCGGGCATAAAAATCAATGACCAAAAGAAAGTTTTCATTCCCGCCCTCAACAAAGAGGTTGATGTAAAAATCACAAGAATGAAAAACGTCGGCAATTTCGCCGCTTGGAAAGCCACTAAAGCATTAGACAAATACGATTTAAAAACGTTTGAAATTCAAGCTAAACCATTGAATCAAAACGAAGTAGACGGACTTTGTATCGGAATGTCAGCGATACTAAAATAATGAACAATGCATAATTCACAATGCATAATTCATAATGCATAATTTTTAATGCACAATTCATAATGCATAATTAATATAATGAAAGAAGTTATTACACGGATATTTAAAATCGGTCTGAGAGAAATAGAAATATTTTCTCACAGACCTATGTATCTGTTTGTCATTATAATAGCACCACTTTTTTGTCTGATATATTTTACACAGATAATGCGCTCCGGCACGCCCGACAAAATGCCTTGCGGTGTAGTTGATGAAGATAATACAACCACAACCCGCAGCATTGTCAGAATCTTGGGCGCAATGCAAAATACAGACATCAAAGCCCATTACGGTTCGTTCTCAGAGGCTCGCAAAGCCATGCAACGCGGTGAAATTTATGCGTTTTTTTACATTCCGCGCAACACCACCGACAAAGCATTAGCAAGCAAAAGACCGCAAATCTCCTTTTACACCTCCGACACTTGGTACGCTGCGGGCAGCCTTTTGATGAAAGACCTTCAAATGACTTCAGAACTTGCAGGATTAGCAGTTACAAGAGCAACCCTAACGGCTAAAGGTGTTCCGCCAAGTCTGATGATGGGTATTCTGCAACCTATCTCAATCGAAACGCATCCTATCGGAAATCCGGGTCTTAATTATTCCGTTTATCTGAATAATATATTAGTTCCGGGACTTTTCTTCCTGATAATCATGCTGTTTACAGCATACACCATCGGCTACGAATGGAAAATGGGAACGCAAAAAGAACTTTTTTCAATCGCAGGCGGTAGCTCTACAATCGCCCTTGCCGGAAAACTTTGGCCTCAAACACTCTTATATTGCTTTTTAATGGTTCTCATTGATGTTTATTTTTATAAATATCAAGGTTTTCCGCTCAATGTCAGCATGATAAGAATCATTTGCGCCGGTTGGTTGTGTATTTTTGCATCGCAAGCCTTAGCAGTATTCTTCTTTGGAATATTTTTAACGTTAAGAATGAGTATGAGTGCTTGTTCACTATTCGGTGTCTTGCAAATTTCGGTTTGCGGTTTTACTTTTCCGCTGACGGCAATGAAAGCCATTTTCCAATATTTGGCATGGATAAGTCCGTTAAGACATTATTATATGCTTTACGTTAATCAAGCCCTAAACGGTTTCAAATTGGTTTACGCATGGCCGTCAATAGTTGCACTGCTGTTGATATGCCTTTTGCCGCTGACAATGCTTTTCAGAATCGCAAACGCTTTCAAAACATTGGATTATAAACCTTAAAAATAGGGGTAGATTAAAATAGCGTTATAATTATTTGTATTTTGTGCTCAAAATTTCTATTTTTGCGTTAACAAAAATTTACATGTAAAATGAACAAAATTAATTACGTACGTTTTGATTGGGCAATCAAGAAACTTTTGAGGGACAAAGCAAACTTTGGCATTCTCGAAGGTTTTATTGAGTTTTTTTTATCTAAACCGGATTGCAAAATTCTCGAAATTCTTGAAAGTGAGAGCAAATTCGGAAATAAAATCTGATACCAAAGTTCCGGGATTGGTTGAAGCAAAAAAAGTTATGAAGTTCGACAAGATGTCAAAAGAAGAACAAGACACATATATTCGTCACCTTGATGCCGTTGCCAACGAAAAGGAAGCAATTCTCACCGCCGAAATTCGAGGCGAAATAATAGGTATCGAGAAAGGCGAAAAGATTGGTATCGAAAAAGGCGAAATAATCGGTATTGAGAAAGGAATTTTTCTACGTAACAAACAAATCGCTGTCGAAATGAAAAAACAGGGAACATCTCTTGATATGATTTCTATTGTTTTGCAACTTCCAAAAGAGAAAGTAGAAAAATTGTTAAGTGAATAACAATTTCACTACTTTACCGTGAATTTTACATATTTTGTATCACCGTTGGCTGTGACAAAAAGTGCATAAACTCCTTTCAAAAGATTGAGACCATGAACCGGCATCGCATAATGATCACTCACAAATTTAAAATCGTATTTCAAAGGAATTTTTAGTGCTGTTTGCAAATCCAAAATGAATACATCTAAAGCCGCCTCTTCGGTAAGGTTGGCATAAAGTGTGAAATTTCCATCGTTTGGACTCGGTCCTATTGCTAATCGCGTGAAAATTCCTGCACTCGGAGCTTCATAATTTGAATAATCTGATCGCTGCTCGTTGAGGATGTTTACAACTTTAGAATAGCTTGCATTACATTTTCCGTCATTTGCATACATCGTGATTGTGTCGCTTCCACTTGTCAAAGATAAAAGAAATGTTTGATTTTTCGGTGTGTTGTACATGCTTGACGTAATGTCTTCAAACATATCGTTATTGAACTGATAACTCCATGTATAATCCGTGAAAATTTCGGAATCTTCTGCCAAAACTACAGTGTCGCCCAAATAGGAATACGTCGGTGCTAAAAACTTAATTTTCAATTCGTTGTCCGCAAATTTTATATTCGTTGTATCTTTAGTGAAACACCCTTTCGAATCACTTGTATACATTATGTAATCACCCTCAGGCATATCAGATGTTACAACCAAAACTCTATCTTCATGAATATTTCCGTTGGGTAAAAGCCACGAATAGGTCAAATCTTCTTTGGTTTTCAATTCGCCTTCGTCGATTTTCAACTCGCCATTTTTACAAATCGTAAAACTTGGTGTTAACGAATTTTGTAATTCTTCCGGGTCGATAAGTTTTTGATTTACTGAAGTTTGACAATTATTTTGGTCTGTTACGGTTAAAGTATAAATTCCGCTTGGAACTTCTTGAATAATTGAATCTTGACAGCCGGTATTCCAAGAAAATTTATAACTATCTCCTTTTGTTCCTCCTGTTGCATGTGTTACAATTCTTCCATTAGAATAGCCAAAACAAACTGGATTATTAACAGTGTCAAGGGAAATTTCAAGTGGTTTTTCAGGTTGATTAACAACAACTTGAAAACTATCATTAACACAATTTTTCCTATCAATTATTTTCAAATTATAATTGCCGGCTGATAGATTTTCTGTAATTTGAGAATCCGAAATTTTATTTTCTGACTTCCAAACTTCAAATCTTATATCATCTCTTTTCGGTGTCCAATCTGTAATTGAAATTTTACCGGTATTATCTTCAAAACACAGTAAATCAGTTACTTTCTTTTCAAGAATATTGAGAGTTTCACCGTAATTGAATTTTACGTCTGTTGAAAATGCTCGTTTTTCACGACCGGTATCTTCCGTAATACTGTCTTTATCAAGCACATAAAGCATCGCTTCTTGTTCGTTGCCGCCAAAAGCTGTGGCAGGAATTTTTATGATACTATCCTCACTCCAAAATTCTTTTTCACCTTTTTTCAACATGAATTTATAACCGTTTTGCAAACCACCTTTCATGCCCGAAACTTCTACAACTGCTGAGTTATAATAACAAGTAGCATTTTCAATAGCAACTTGAGGTTCTGATATTTGAGGATATGATTTCAAAGATACTGTTCTTGTAACAGGAATAAAATCTTTATCGCTACTGGTAATTTTGATTTGTGTTAAAGTATCTGTAGAGGAAAGTGAATAAATGTATTCATCAACTCTTAATGTATCAGGTTTGTCAGCATTTGTTTTGCAAAGTATTTTACCTTTTTCATTTATAGAATCTAATTCCATTAACGGAGATAAAGAAATATAATCTAAATTAACGTTCAAGAAATCTCTTTCTGATTTATTATATAATGATAAATTAGCAACCTTTCTTTCTTCTCCAGAATACCAAAAATGAAATTTGTCTTTCTTATCTTTTGTATCATTAACATAATTATATTTCAGTTCGGGATAAATAAAAGATTTTGTAAGTGAACATCTTTTATCTTGCGCAATTGTAATATTAAAAATACCATAAAGCTTTTCTAAAAAATAAGGTTTCTGTCTGTCAGAAGTAATTTCAAATGTCCAAGCTTTATTAATATTTGTCAAACTAATTTTTTGATTCTCTTGTAAATCCGGATAATATAAATTATCATCGACTATTTCTAATTTTGATTCATCTACTTCTACATAAGGATAAATAGGATAAATCAAATTTTTAACGGTAAAATTCTGGCCACCATTTGTTTCAAAATTAACTAGCACATAAAAAGATTCAAGAGGGTTTAACTTATTACAAAGTTCTGAATACGAAATATCTAAATAAGATTGACTACAAGTTTTAGTATATTTAATTTCACCATTTTGAATAAAATAAAATTCAAATTTACTTTTACAGAGTTCATCTTTCATACTAATTAAATAGAATTTTAAATTCTCTTTTGCACAATAATAATTTCCATCTTGAGCTCTTAAATTAACAGTTGGTAAAACTTGATTTTGAGAAACCGAATATTCTATCGGTACACTCATTCTATCACATTTAGGATCCATTATCTGCATACAATTACCAATACTTATAGTATCATAACCTCCACTCCTATAATAAACTCTTAACTTCTCTACTGTAAATTCATAAAATCCAGTTTTTGCTTTTAGAGAATTAAGTTCATCGTATGTTGTGTGCCCATCAGACCATAGCCACTCCAACTCCATAGAATAATCCAATTGAGCCAAGCATTCGATCGCATCATAACCGCCACATCCACTACTAAAATCAAATTCAATGTAATATACTTGTCCAAATAAACTAACATTTAGTACAAGCAGCAAAAAAATCAAAAATATTCTTTTCATAATTAAGTTATCTACAAAAAAACAATAAGAAATTCAAATTTAACAGGCATAATTTATCAAAATACCTATTAAATTTGAATTTCAAAATTTATTCGCTCTGTTTATCCATTATTTCGATTAATGCACAATTTTTATTGAAACTTCTTGATTCATAATCAACATCATTAAAATCTTTATCGTAACATACAAACTCACCGTTTTTCAAGAATGGGAAAGTTGTATTTTCTTCTGTCTGACCTAATAAACGTTGATAATTTATCATAAACTGCGCACCAGCAGTTCCTTTTGAAAATTCTTTCCAATCTTCGTATGTTACAATCCTGCCTTGATAAGTATTTGGGTTGTAACGTTTTATTCTGCCGGATGGCGCGTATTCAAACATAGGTTCAAGATATATATTTTTTGCGTCCTTAGGAAAAACAACGTACTGTTTGTCTGTATTCATGAAATCTTTTTTATCATAAACATTAAAATCTCCGTCATAAAAATATTTTGTTCCGTCAACCGTATACAAATGCAATGTACCTTTTTCATTATACTTTCCAGAAAGCTCATATTTAATAGCACATTTTCCCTCAGTACAAATACTATATGTATTTTTCGACCCAATTTCAAATTCTTTTTCATGATTACCTTGGCATGGTACATATTCAAATTTACCATTATTAGATTCAACGAACCAAAAAGTGAAATAGCACTTACAGTCCTTATCCCATTCTAGATAAAAATGACTTTCATCTATTTTTATCACTCCTATATGATGCTTCTGTTCGTAAGTTGAATAAAACGGAATTGTAACGTCATCACTGAATTTATATTCGTATTTTTCTATCAAGGAATCTTTTGTATTTCCATATGAAATATATGTATTGATTTTATAGTAATATGTTTGTCCTTTTTCGAGGTTTACATTTTTTGTAAAATTCGGCTCGTTCAATTTTTCAGAAGTTTCAAAAGTTTTGCCGTCAATTGAATAACAAAGTTCGTATTTGAAACTGCAATCTGTTAATTCTGTTTCAGTATCGTTGTAAGTTTTTGTACTTTCATCGTAAATATGAGAAACTTTTTTTACTGCCGGTTTTTCCCACTTAAATTCAATTTGTGTAGGAAGATCAACATACTGATACTGTTTCGGATAAATTACTTCCGGAGCAGTTACCACAATTTTTTCTGTGTTTCTGATTTTCTCAACTTCCGATGGATTTTCATTTGGTGCTGGAGTTGGATCCGGTTCATCACCTTTTTCGTCTTTTTTGCAAGCCGAAAACATCATTGCGGTTGCAGTCAAAGCAACCAAGAAAAATTTGAATTTGTTTTTCATAATAATTTAAAAATTTATTTTATAATAAAATATTCTGTAAATCTTGATGTAACTGTTCCTTTACCCGGCAAACGATAGCTCAAGGTATAAGGATATTTACCTTTTTCGTATAATGGCGGTGTTGAATAATTCAGAATTTCTGTTTCTAAATCGTTCAACGGCAGAGATTTATAACGTTTTTCTGCAATTTTTGTTCTAAGCGTCATGATGTCATCATGACAATAAAACACGACATAATAACCGTAATTACCTGTCTGATTCAATCCCGTTGCATAATTTGCCTGAATTTCGGAATCCGTCAAAATACTGTGATTGCAAAAATCGGGATTGAAAATATCCAAAGCATCCGCCGGAGGTGTCGAATGTACACGATCGTTTCCGATGGCTTTTTTGGAGTATGCCGAGTACATCCTGCTGTAAATGGATTTCCTATACCAATCGGTTTCATTGAGATTTGCATTCATTCTAAGCAAACTTGTATCGTTATAATATGTTTGACATTCAAATCCGTCAAAGTAATCATCAGATAACAAATTGACTTCTACGTTTTTTAATGTCGCACTTTCGCCATACACTACTGCTTCGCCAGTCATTTTTACTTTTTCCAGCTTTTCTTTCAGCGTATTATACTTGCTTACTCGGAAGTTGAGTTCACATATCTGTTTGGTTTCCAACTGATTGAAATCTCCTTCTGCCGCAATTTGCCTTATCGAATCGCCGTTCACTACTGTGTAA
>JAEEGL016486271.1_pt1 | contig 24374 bp, 18 predicted proteins | sample 9134231 | NCBI WGS metagenome assembly JAEEGL01 (sample SAMN16246548, study PRJNA631951) | gut metagenome | biome: gut microbiome; feature: rumen; material: fiber-attached | host: Bos | place: Iran: Karaj | collected 2018-10
AATCGGCCTCAAGCGCGACGACGGCGGCGAGTTCATGGGAGAATGCTCGGACCTGAGCGAGATTATCGTGATTGGCCGGGACGGAAAATACCGCGTCACCAAGGTTTCCGACAAGGCTTTCTTCGGGAAAGACCTCCTGTACGCCGGCGTTTTCAACCGTTCCGATGAGCGAACCATCTACAATGTCATCTATCGGGACGGCAAAGGCCCGGCCCACTATGCCAAACGCTTCAATATCACCTCTGTAACCAGGGACAAGGAGTACGACATCACCACCGGTGCCCCGGATTCCAAAATCCTCTGGTTCACCGTGAACCACAACGGAGAAGCCGAAAGCGTCCGCGTCCAGTTCCGCCCCAGGAAAGGCCTCAAGAAATCCTCTATGGAATGGGATTTCTCCAACCTGGCCATCAAGGGACGCAGTTCCCGCGGTAATCTGGTTACCAAGAACGCCATCGCCAAAATCCAACTCAAGTCCAAGGGCATCACCACCCTGGAAGGCAAGGACATCTGGTACGACCCGGATATCCAGCGCCTCAACGAAGAAGGCCGCGGGCAGCATCTGGGCAAGTTTACCGGAGAAGACAAGGTACTGGCCATCTTCGCCGACGGTAGCTACTACACCACTTCCTACGACCTGGTGAACAAGTACCAGGGAGACGTAATCCGGATAGAAAAACTGGATCCGGCCCGGGTGTACACGGTTCTGTACTGGGACAACGCCGCCAAGGCATACTACGTGAAGCGCTTCAGTTTCACCGAGAGCAACAACACCCCGGTCCTCTTCATCTCGGACGCCAAGGGCTCCAAACTCGTGGACATATCGGCCGACAAACACCCGCAGATTCTCCTCACTTTCGGAGGAAAATTCGAGCACCGGGAGGCCGAAACCCTGGACGCCGAAGAATTCATCGCCAAGAAGGGCCTCACCGCCAAGGGCAAGAAGTGCTCCCCTTACGACCTCAAGAAGGTGGAATTCGGAGAGCCGCTGGTCAAGCCCGAGGATGAGGAAGAATTGGCCGAAGCCATCTCCGATGAGCCGATGGACGTAGACCTGGAGGCCGAAGATTTCGAAGACGATGCCCCCATCACGGAAATCGAACAGACCGGCCAGTCTTCCCAGCTGCTGAAAGACTCCAACTCCCCAGACGACCCTATCGATATGGGCAACTGGGAACCTACGCTGTTCTAATCAGCTTTTATCGGCTACTTTCTGCGCTTTCCTGCCACCCGTTACGCGTTTTGGGCCTCTGGTGCGTTTTGGGTGGCAGGGAAGTAATGTACAGGGAAGGTTAGAAGAGGGTTTTGACGGCCGACTGGATGTTGCGGAGGGCGATGGAGGGGGTTAGGGCCTCGCGAAGGGGCAGATTGCGGGGCGAAACTTCCACCACGGGATGGAAGCCGGCCGATTCCAGAGCCTGGCGGTCTTCGATACGGCCGGAGACCAGTGCCACGGGCACATTTCCGGCATTCCGCAAAATCCCGAAGGGTACTTTCCCTTGCAGAGTCTGGGCATCAGACCGGCCTTCACCGGTTATCACCAGACGGGCGCCCTCGACGGCTTCGGAGAAATGGACCAGTTCCAGGATACGGCCGATACCGGAGACCATCCGGGCCCCCAGATAGGCCATAAGGGCGCCACCCAGGCCCCCGGCCGCTCCGGCGCCGGGCATTTGCCGGACGTCCACCCCGGTCTCTTCCTGCATACGGGCCGCCAGGCTCAACATACGCGTTTCCAGCATTTCCACCTCTTCCGGAGAAGCTCCTTTCTGAGGAGCAAATACCCGTGCAGCGCCGGTAGGCCCCACAAAGGGAGCGTCTACATCGCAGAGAAGTTCCAGAGAGGTGAGGTTCCTGATACCCGGGACTGCCATCATACCGGCGCCGCCGTCACAGATGGCGCTGCCGCCAAGGCCTACCAGAAAGTGTCGGCAGCCTTCGGCGCAGGCGGCCATCAGCAGTTCACCCACGCCCCGGCTGGAGGCGATGAGCGGTTGACGCTCTTGAGGCCGGAGCAGCGAAAGCCCGCAGGCCTGGGCTACTTCGATAATGGCCGTTTCCCCTGCCACACCATACCGGGCCCGTACCGGACGGCCCAGCGGATCCGAAACCGTAACTTCACGGAGGCTCGCCCCCAGGGCCGGGACCAGCACCTCCAGCGTACCTTCTCCGCCATCGGCCAGGGGCATCCGGATAATCCGGGCCGACGGACAAGCCTCCTGCACAGCCTGCGCCATAGCCCGGGCCACCTGAGCGGCCGTCAGACATTCCTTGAACGAATCCGGTGCAAGGACGATTTTCATAGGGATTTTAGATGAGTTCGTCCCGCTCGCGGATGTCTTTGAGACGGAGCTGGACCGTGGAGGAACCGCGGTAGAAGTTCTCCACAATGGAATAGCAGATATCGATGGGGTTGCCGGCCTTGATGTGGTCGTAGTATTCGGCCATATTGAAGCCGATGGCGGCAATTTGCCGGTACGGCTGGGTTTCCTGCATCAGGTCCAGCTTGAGGTGGAGGCCGCCGGCGCCCACTTTTCGGCCATTACCGGCATCGTAGACATCTTCTGTCAGGAAAACGGGGTTGTTGTTGCCCGGGCCGAAGGGCTGGAACTGCTTCAGAAGGCGCGTGAATTTGGGCGTAATCTGGGAGAAATCCAATTTGGCGTCAATTTCCACTACAGGGGTGAGCTCCTCCCGGGTGATGTTGCCGGAAACAAAGCTGTCCATCCGGCGGCAGAACTCCTCCAGATGCTCCTCCTTCATGGTGAGACCGGCGGCATAGACGTGGCCACCGAAGTTTTCCAGGAGGTCTGCGCAGCTTTCGATGGAAGCATACAGATCGAAGCCCTGGACGCTGCGCGCACTGCCGGTGACAAAGCCGTTGCTCTTGGTGAGCACCACCGTAGGCTTGTAGAAGGCCTCTACCAGACGGGAAGCCACAATGCCCACCACCCCCTTGTTCCAGGTGGGGTTGTACACGATGGTAACGTTTTCCGTGGCCAGAGCCCGGCCGCTCTGTACCATATCCAGGGCCTCCTGGGTAATTTCCCGGTCTATGGACTTGCGTTCGTTGTTGTTGTCGTTGATCTGTTCCCCAATGCGGAAGGCCGTGCGGTCATCCGTCGCGGTGAGCAGTTCTACGGCCAGGCGGCCGCTTTCCATTCGGCCGGCTGCATTGATGCGTGGGCCGATTTTAAAGACAATGTCGTCTATGCTGATGTGCCCGGGCTCCAACTTGGCCAGGTTGATCATTGCCAGCAGGCCCTTGCGCGGGTTTTCGTTAAGGCGTTTGAGCCCGTAGTGGGCCAGGATGCGGTTTTCTCCGGTCATAGAGACTAGGTCTGAGGCGATGGAAACCACCTGCAAATCCAGCAGGGGTTCCAGCAGGGAGAACTCCAGCCCATATTTCTGGACATAGCCCTGGGCCAGTTTGAAGCCTACGCCGCAGCCGCAAAGATCGTCAAAGGGGTAGTGGCAGTCTTCTCTTTTGGGGTCCAGGATGGCAACGGCAGCCGGAAGGGCATCCTCGGGAAGGTGATGGTCGCAGATAATGACCTCAATCCCTTTGGCGCGGGCATATTCCACTTTGTCTATGGCTTTGATGCCGCAGTCCAGGGTGATAACCAGGCCGATTCCATTGTCCGAAGCCCAGTCCAGGGCCTTGTAGGAGAGGCCGTAGCCCTCGTCGTAGCGGTCCGGAATGTAGAAATCCACCTTCTGGGTGAAGTGGCGTATGAAGGAGAAAACCTGCGCCACGGCCGTGGTGCCGTCTACGTCATAGTCTCCGTATACCAGGATTCTCTCCCCTCCCGTGATGGCCTGGTGCAACCGCTCCACGGCTTTGTCCATATCCTGCATCAGGAAAGGGTCGTGGAGGTCTTCCAGGCGGGGACGGAAAAAACTGCGGGCCTGCTCAAACGTCTCTACACCGCGCTGGACCAACAGGTCTGCCAGGACCCGGTCTATGCCCAGTTCCGTCGCCAGCTGCGAAGCCTTTTCAGGATCTGCAGCCGGAATCAGTGTCCACTGACGTTCCGCAATTCCCATAGTAAACCCTGCCCCAAATTAGGGCGTCTTACAAAGATAAGGAATCTGCCGAAAAATTACAAACAGGAGATAATGATTTCATCGGCTATCTCTTCGGGCGTCAGGCCGATGGTATCGATGGTTACGTGCGCGGCCTTTTCATACAGGGGCAGCCGCTGGGCCAGGCGCTCTTCCCAGCCTTCGCCCGCGAGAGGGCGCCCCTCCTTCTGCCCTTCCAGATGGGCCCGAAGGGTATCGGCATCGGCCTGAAGATAGATACAGAGGGTTTTTTCCTGCAGCAGGCCGATGGCTCCGGGCACCGTCACCGTCCCTCCGCCGAGCGCCAGCACGGCCGTGCTCTCGGCGTATTTGCCCACCGTCTGCTCCAGTGCCTGCTTCTCTTTTCGGCGGAAGCCCTTCTCTCCCTCGACCTCAAAGATGGCCGGGATGGAATGCCCCGCCTTTTTCACAATGATTTCGTCCAAATCCAGGAAAGGGCAGCCCAATGCATCGGCCACCAGGCGGCCGACGCTGGTCTTCCCGCTTCCCATAAATCCTGTGAGTGCGATTAACATACCGCAAAGTTACAACAAAACCGGGCTATTGCAAGCCATCTGCCACTCATTACGCATTAGACCCCCAAAACGCGTAACGGGTGGCAGGAAGGAGACAAAAAAGGCCCTAACCCATCAGGTACTTGCCTACGCGGGGGATGCGCTGGAGAAGGACGGCCACAAGGCCCACCACCACGAAGCTGCAGAGGGCCGTCCCCAGGATTTGGACCGGGGTGGTCCAGGCACCCAGAACGCCTTCGGAGCCCAGGCCCAGCCAGGCACGGAACCAGCCGGAGAACTGGGCCAGTACCAGCATATGGATAAGGTACATCCCGTAACCGGCCTTGGAAAGGGGCAGGATCACACGGCGATAGAACGCCGATTCTTCGGAGCATCCGGAGAACCAGGAGCGGAACAGCAGAAGGATGCCCACGGTGGTCATCACAACGGGCAGGCCGCAGAAGGTGATGGGCGTTTCCCAGGCCACGGCAGTGGACAGCGGGCCGGTGAGCGGGAACCCGTCGGAAGTATCGGAGAAGCGGCGGAGCAGGCCGCCGACAATGGCGGCGAAACCCAGCAGGAAAAGCGAACAGCCGGCCAGCTTGAGCCAGCGACGGTCTGCCACAAAGCGACGGAGATACAGGCCCAGCAGGAGGTAGCCGAAGAAGCCGCTCACATAGTAAAACAGGCCGAAGGGGTTCCAAGAGGCCTCACCCCACAGCGGGAACAGGGCCTGGGCGGGCAAGCCGTCGGCCGCCTGGATAAGCGGAGCCTCTCCCCCGGCCGCCTCGCGGATGAAGGGGAACAGCGTCGTGAGCAGCCATATTCCCAGATACACCTCCAGCTCTTTCACAGACACTTTTTCGGCCCAGGGAGAGAGGAGGGGCATAATGAGGTACACCCCCACCAGCATATACACAAACCAGAGGTGACCGGCCGCATAGTTGAAGTTGAGCAGCAGGCCCTTGAAGTTCTGCACCGGATCCCCGAAAGCCAGCGCATAAACCACCGTCCAGATCACCATCGGAACCAGGATGCGCACGGCCCGGCGGCGGAAAAACTCTCCGGTGGAATAATGCAGCGGAAACTGCAGATAGGCCGATGCCACCAGGAAAACCGGCACGCAGCAGCGGCAGATGCCCTCAAAGACGGCTACCCAGAAGGCATCCGTGGCCGACAGGATGAGTCCTCCCTCACCCCCCAGATAAAAGGGTTCCGTGCTATGGATAACCATCACCATCAAGCAGGCCGTGACCCGCAGAAAATCCAACCAGACTTCTCTTTTCATAATATGTAGCTTACTTCTTTGAATCTATAGTAGTAGTCTCCCCCGTCCAGATTGCGGATATGGAGGCGGCCGTCGGGCTCTACCCCTTCAATGACGCCCTGGTACTCACAGCCGGAAAGAAGATCGTGATAGCGGGCCGGAACGCCCTTCCGGAAAAGCCGGGCCGAATAGGCGACAAACAGTTCTTCGGAAGACAGCTGCGGCAAAAGATCTTCAAAGACAGAAAGAAACGCCTCCAGTTCTTCCTCCAGACCGTATTCCCGGCCCGTACAAAGCCCCAGCGAAGTGGCGTTGGCCAGCTGCGAAAACTCCTTCTGATTGATATTGATGCCTATCCCAACCACCGAAGCCAGCAGCCTTCCGCCGGGCCCCAGGGTATTTTCCAGCAGCAATCCGCAAATCTTCCGGCCGTTAACATAAATGTCGTTGGGCCATTTGATATCGGCCTTCACTCCCCGGCTTTCCAAATAGGCTGCGACGGCCACGGACGTGAGATAGTTGAGCCGGATGGCCTCGGGGGCCGACAGGGAAAGGTCTTTCAGGACGATGGAGAAGGTGAGGTTCTTCCCCGCCTGCGTGAACCAGGTATTGCCCCGCTGGCCGCGGCCGGCGGTTTGCTCATAAGCCGCCAGCACCGTACCGCCGGGCAGTTCCGGCAGCCGGCGCAGGGCCTCCGAATTGGTGGAGTCGATGCTGTCCAGCCAGTGGATGATCATATTCCTTCGATGGATATGCCCTCTTCCGGAAAATCTCCTCCGGGCTCGTTGAACGGCTGCAGGAAAGGATTGTGCATCCCCTCCTGGGCAATGGACGTGGGATGCCCGTGACCGGGAATCACGTCCGTTTCTCCAGGAAGGGTGAGCAGTTTGCCCTGGATGGAAGCCATCAGTTTGTCGTAATCTCCGCCGTACAGGTCTGTCCGGCCTATACTGCCGGCAAAGAGGGTATCCCCGCTCAGGAGAAGATTGTTTTCGGCCGAATAATAGCAGACGCCGCCGGGCGTATGGCCGGGCGTATGGATCACCTTCCAGGCCGTACCGGCGGTGGTAAGAACTTCCCCGTCGGCCACATCCACCGTAGGAAAATCGTGGCGTAGGAAGGAGAAAGACTCCGTCACGCCGGGAGTGCCGGTGACATTGTCCATTACCTCCTTGTCCTCGGGATGCAGATACACCGGAACCGGGTACCGGGCCAGGAGCTTCTCCACGCCCCAGAAATGGTCAAAATGGCCGTGGGTAAGAAGAATGGCATCCGGCGTAAGCCCTTGTTTTTCAAAGAAATCGAAAAGGTCTTGGGCCCCATCGGCCGATGACATACCGGGATCCACCACCGTGCAGGCCTTCTGGCCGTCTTCCCACAAGACCACGCAGTTGGTTCCCAGCGGATTGAAAGTAAATATTCTGGAATGAAGCATATCGACAGGCGAATCATTATTCATTGCAAATTTACAATTATTTTACCAACTTTGTAGAATATAACAAGTCTGACAGATGCACATCGGAATAGCCGGAAATATAGGCAGCGGAAAAACCACTCTCACCACGCTTTTGGCGCGTCACTATGGTTGGACGCCCAAATTCGAATCCGTTACCTACAATCCCTATCTCTCAGACTATTATGCCGACATCAAAAGGTGGTCCTTCGCCCTGGAGATGTACTTTCTGCAGCAGCGCCTGCACGACGTCCTGGAAATTTCCCAGTCCCGGGATGTCATCATCCAGGACCGCACCCTGCAGGAAGGCGTGCACATTTTTGTGGCCAACAACTATGCCCAGGGCAATCTTTCCGAAAGGGACTACAACACCTATATGGACACGTTCAACGTGATGATGGAAGTGGTGAAGGAGCCGGATCTGCTGATTTACCTCAAAAGCAGCATTTCCCACCTGGTGTCCCAGATCCAGAAACGGGGAAGGGATTACGAGCAGTCCATCTCCATAGACTACCTGAGCGGCCTGAACGAACGTTACGATAAATGGATAGAGTCCTACAAAGGCAGGCTCATCACCATAGATACGGACAACCTGGATTTCCTGAACCGGGAGGAAGATTTCGCCCTCATCACGGACAAGATTGACGCAGAACTATACGGATTATTTTAAACACACCATACTATGCACATAGCTATAGCAGGAAACATCGGCAGTGGCAAGACCACCCTTACCAAGATGCTGGCAGCGCACTACGGCTGGACGCCCAAGTTCGAGTCCGTAGATTTCAACCCCTATCTCTCAGATTTCTATGAGGATATGGAGCGCTGGAGTTTCAACCTCCAGATTTATTTCCTGAACAAACGCTTCCAGGATGTCGTGGAGATTTCCAAGCACCAGGATGTCATCATCCAGGACCGCACCATCTACGAGGATGCCCGCATCTTCGCCCCCAACCTGCACGCTATGGGCCTGATGTCCACCCGGGATTTTGAAAGCTACACAGACCTCTTTGACCTGATGATGTCCCTGGTGAACCCGCCGGACCTTCTGATTTACCTGCGCTCCAGCATTCCCAACCTCATAGCCCAGATCCAGAAGCGCGGCCGTGAGTACGAGCGTTCCATCCGCATAGACTATATCACCGGCCTCAACCAGCGCTATGAGGACTGGATCAAAGACTACAAGTCCCGTCTTCTGATTATAGACGTAGACAATATCAAATTTGAAAACAAGCCCGAAGATTTCCAGCAGATCACAGACAAGATTGACGCGGAACTCTACGGTCTCTTCCCTACTGAATAAAATCCTAAACTGTTATGGCAGAAAGAATTACCATTATTGACTTTGTAGAAAAGTATTCCCACAAATATGAAAACCATCCCTATCTGAGGGAGAAGGTGAACGGCAACTGGAAGGTAATCACCCAGGGCCAGACCCGCGAAGAAGCCTACCGCATCGGTGCAGGCCTGATGTCGCTGGGCCTGAAGAAAGGAGACAAGATCGCCCTCCTGTCCGAAAGCCGCGCCATGTGGATCCTGGCCGAGCTGGGCGCCCTCTACGCCGGTGCAACGGACGTCCCCCTGTCCGTGAACCTGGGAGAAGGGAAGGACCTCATTTTCCGCATCAACCACTCGGACGCCAAGTGGATCCTGGTTTCCGGCAACCACCTGCCCAAGATCCGCGCCATCCTTTCCGAATGCCCCAATGTGGAAAAAGTCATCGTCTTTGACGACGTAGCCTTCGACTACGACAAACTGGAGGACAAGGAAATCCGGATGAGCGAGATCCAGAAGATGGGAGACGAATTCCTGAAGGCCCACAAGGCCGAATTCGAGGCCCGCTACAAATCCATCGGCCCGGACGATTACGCCAACATTTCCTACACTTCCGGCACCACGGCAGACCCTAAGGGCATCCTCCTCACCCACCGCAACTACACCGCCAATGTGGAGCAGGGCAATTCCGTCATCTCCATCGACGAGGGCAACGTGATGCTCATCATCCTCCCGCTGGACCACTGCTTCGCCCACGTGGCCGGTATGTACACGATGATGATTTACGGCGGTTCCATCGCCTTCGTGCCCATCGGCAAAAATGCCATGGCCACCCTCAGAAATATCCCTACGGCCATTTCCGAGGTGCGTCCGCACGTGATGCTTTCCGTTCCGGCCCTGGCCCGCAACTTCAAAAAAAACATAGAGACCGGTATCAAGAAGAAGGGCGCCACCACGGAAAAGCTCTTCAATTTTGCCGTCAAAAACGCCATCAAATACAACAAGGAATACTATAACCGCGGAACCGGAGGAACCTTCTGGCGCAAGCCCCTGGTGGACCTCTTCGACAAGATTCTCTTCTCCAAGGTCCGCGAAAGCTTTGGCGGCCGTATGAAGTTCTTCGTGGGCGGCGGTGCCCTGCTGGACATTGAACTGCAGCGCTTCTTCTGCGCCGTAGGTATGCCTATGTTCCAGGGTTACGGCCTCACCGAAGCCACGCCCATCATCTGCGCCAACTCCACCGGACACGCCCGCTTCGGCTCCAGCGGCCGCATCGTAAAGCCTATGGACTGCGTCATCCTGGATGCCGAAGGGAAGGAAGTGCCCCACGGCACCCGCGGAGAGATTGTGATCCGGGGAGAGAACGTGATGGCCGGCTACTGGAAGAACCCCAAGGCCACGGCCGATACCGTCATCGACGGCTGGCTGCACACCGGTGATATGGGCTACATCTGCCCCGAAGACCCGGAATTCCTGTATGTGGTGGGCCGCTTCAAGAGCCTTCTGATCTCCTCCGACGGTGAAAAATATTCTCCGGAAGGCTTCGAGGACAGCATCACCGAAACCTCCAAGTGGGTAAACGCCTGTGTGCTGCACAACAACCAGAAGCCCTTCTGTGTGGCCCTCTTCGTCCCGGACAAGGCCGCCCTGGCCGAAGCCGCCCAGAAGCACGGACTGGATCCCGCCAGTGAGGAAGGAAGAAACTATATGCTGGATCTGATCCAGGCCGATGTGGACAGCTACAAGAAGGGTGGCAAGCACGAGGGCATGTTCCCGGAGCGCTGGCTTCCTTCCGCCATCGGCCTCTGCGACGAAGAATTCACCATCGCCAACAAGATGATGAACTCCACTATGAAGATTGTCCGCGGCAAGGTGGAAGAGCACTACGCCGATCTGCTGGATTACCTCTACACGGCCGAAGGCAAGGACATCCACAATGTCCGTAACCACCAGGCCCTGAAGCAGTAGGATGACAATCAGGACAGCCACAGAGGCGGACCTCCCCGCCATTATGAAAGTACTGGAAGCCGGGCGCAGCATTATGCTGGCGTCCGGCAACCTGCATCAATGGCCCGAGGGGTACCCTACCCGGGAGATGGTGCGGGGAGATATCGGCCCGGGGTACGGAAAAGTGATGGAGGAGGACGGGCGCATCGTGGCGTACTTCGCCTGCATCCCCAGCCCGGATCCTACCTATGCCGTCATTGAAGGAGGCCAGTGGCTGGACGACGAAAAACCGTACTATGTGATTCACCGCATTGCCAGTTATCCGGAAGCGCACGGGGTTTTCCAAACCCTGATGGAGTATCTGGAAGGCATCACGGACAATGTTCGCATAGACACCCATAAAGACAACAAGATTATGCAGGGTCTCCTGGCAAAGTACGGATTCACGTACTGCGGAATTATCTATATCGCCTCCGGAGCACCCCGCCTGGCCTATCAAAGGATACGCGTATGAATGTAGGAATCATTGCCACCGGCCACATTGCCGAAAAAGCGGCCACCACGCTCTCCCAGATGCAGGATATGCAGTGCCTGGCCGTTGGGTCCCGCACGTTGGAAAAGGCTCAGGCCTTTGCAGGCCGGTTCGGCATTCCCCGGGCCTACGGGTCGTACGCCGAATTGCTGGCCGATCCGGACGTCCAGCTGGTGTATGTGGCTGTTCCGCACCACCTGCACTTTGAGGTGACACGGGACGCCATCCTTGCCGGCAAACCCTGCCTGGTGGAGAAATCCTTTATGATGAATGCCACCGAGGCCGCCGCCATCCTGGCTCTGGCCCGGGAGAAGGGAGTCTTTGTGGCCGAAGCCATGTGGTCCCGCTACATGCCGGTTCGCCGGATAGCCCGGGAGCTGCTGGAGTCTGGCATCATTGGGGAAACCCGGATGATAACCGGCACCATTACCTATAATGTATCCGACAAAGAGAGGGTTCTGAAGCCGGAAATGGGCGGCGGTGCCCTTCTGGACCTGGGAGTGTACGTGCTCAATTTCGTAAGGATGTACTCAGACTCCCCCATCGAGAAAATCAATGCCACCTGCATCCGGGCCGAATCCGGCGTGGATGCCACGGAGGTGATTACTATGGTGCTGGCCGATGGTACCCTGGCTTCCGTGCAGGCATCGGCCTGGTGCCAGGGAGAGAACGTGGGAGTAATCGCCGGCACCACGGGGTACCTCACCTTTGACGATCTGATCCATCCCACGCACATCCGCGTTTGCCGTAAGCGCCACGCGGTGGAAAAGGAAATCCCGGTTCCGCCGCAGTTCAACGGCTTTGAGTATCAGTTTCTCGCCTGCAAGGAGGCCATCGAGGCCGGGCTTGTGGAAGCGCCCCAGATGCCGCATTCGGAAATTCTTTACATCATGCACCTGATGGACCGTCTCCGCGCCGAGTGGGGCGTCCGTTTCCCAGGGGAATAAATCTATTACAATATTTCTTTGAGGAAGGGACCGGTGACAGAAGCCGGATCCTTTGCTATTTCCTCCGGAGTGCCCTGGGCCACTATGCGGCCGCCCCTCCGTCCGCCTTCCGGGCCCATATCAAAGAGGTAGTCCACGCTCTTGAGAACGTCCAGATTGTGTTCGATGATGATGACGGTATTACCGGCATCCACCAGGCGCTGCAGCACGCCCATCAGCACCTGGATGTCTTCAAAGTGCAATCCGGTGGTGGGCTCGTCCAGGATGTAGAGCGTCTTTCCGGTAGAGGGACGGGACAGTTCCGCCGCCAGTTTCATTCGCTGGCTTTCACCGCCGGATAGGGTAACAGCACTTTGGCCCAGCCTAATATAACCCAAACCTACATCTACCAGGGCCTTCAGTTTGGCGGCAATCTTGGGAACGGGCTTGAAGAACTCATATGCCTCACTCACGGACATCTCCAGCACATCGTTGATGTTCTTTCCCTTGTACTTGACGGCCAGGACGTCTTCCTGGTAACGGGTTCCGCCACACACTTCGCAGGGGACGTGGACGGAAGGCAGGAAATTCATTTCAATCACCTTGATGCCGGCCCCCTTGCACTCCTCACATCGGCCTCCGGGCACATTGAAGGAGAACTTGCCAGCCTTGTAACCTCGCACCTTGGCATCCTGCGTCTCCTCAAAGAGGGTGCGGATGTCGCTGAAAACAGCCGTGAAGGTGGCCGGGTTAGAACGGGGTGTCCGACCGATGGGACTTTGGTCAATCTCAATGAGCTTGTCGATATGCTCCACGCCCTCGATGGCCTCATACGGCAGCGGTTTTTCCTTGGAGCGGTAGAACTTCCGCTTGAGGATGGGCATCAGCGTTTCGTTCACCAGGGAACTCTTGCCGGAGCCCGACAAGCCCGCTACACCAATGAGGCAGCCCAGCGGGAAACTCACGTCCACGCTCTTGAGGTTGTTCCCCGTAGCGCCCTTCAAGGTTAGGAATAGACCATTTCCAGGACGGCGGGAAGCGGGGACGGAAATGGTACGCTTGCCCCGCAGATAGTCCAGCGTGACGGAAGACTCCTTGCTCTTCAAAAGCTCTTTCAGCGGACCGTTGGCGCAGATGCGGCCACCGTTCTCTCCGGCGCCGGGCCCCACGTCCACCAGCCAGTCTGCACTGAGCATCGTTTCCAGGTCGTGCTCTACCACCATCACGGAGTTGCCCTCGTCGCGGAGGGCCTTCAGGGAGGCGATGAGCTTTCTGTTGTCTTTCTGGTGCAGGCCGATGGAAGGCTCGTCCAGGATATAAAGGACGTTCACCAGTTTGGAGCCAATCTGGGTGGCCAGACGGATGCGCTGACTTTCTCCTCCGGAAAGGGAGCCGGTGGGACGGTCCAGGGACAGATAGTCCAGGCCCACGTCCAGCATAAACTGCACGCGTTCCCGCAGCTCCTTCAGGATGTCCCGGGAAACGTTCTTCTCCCGCTGGTTGAAGCCCTTCGGAATGGCATCCAGCCACGCTCGCAGCTCTGTCATTTCCATAGCGGCCACCTCCGGGATGGTTTTGCCATCCACCTTGAAGCAGAGGGCTTCACTGTTGAGACGGGTGCCGTGACAAACCGGGCAGGTGACGGTATCTTCTATGTTGTCCAATACGCCGCCCCAGCTCTCCATCTCCGTGAGAGAGCCTTCTCCCACGCGGAAAAGGTCCTCGGAGCCGTACACCAGCAGGCTCACGGCCTCGTCCGGCAAGGCCTCGATAGGGTCGTACAGGCTGAAGTTATACTTGCGGGCGATGGCCCGGATGATATCGAACTTGCGATTCTCCCGCACCCGTCCCAAGGGGACGATGGCCCCATCGGCCACCGACTTGCTGCGGTCCGGGATGATGGTGTCTATGTTCACATCCACTATGGTTCCCAGGCCCTTGCAGTGCGGGCAGTACCCCTGCGGAGAGTTGAAAGAAAAGCTGTGCGGCTGAGGCTCCTGCAGGGAAAGACCGCTCTCCGGGTCTACCAGATGCTTGGAGAAGTGGGCCAGGGCTCCGCTTTCGTTGTCCAGAATGGCCAGGGACCCTTTGCCGATGTTCAGCGCCCGCGCCACAGAGTCCCGGACGCGGCGGTCATCTCCCGCCTCGGGCTTGAGGCGGTCTACCACCACTTCGATGAAATGGGGCTTGTATCGGTCCAGGGCCGATACCTCCTGCAGTTCCAGGATTTCTCCGTCTATGCGAACTTCCGTGTAGCCCCTCTTGCGAAGCTGGTCGAAGAGTTCCCGGTAATGGCCCTTTCGGCCCCGCACCAAGGGAGACAGCAGATAGCATTTTCTGCCGGCATACTGGCTCATCACCAGGTCTACAATCTGCTCGTCCGTATAGCGAACCATCTCCTTGCCGCTTTCGGGAGAGAAGGCACGGGAGCCCTTGGCATACAACAGACGCAGGAAATCGTAGATTTCCGTGATGGTTCCTACCGTACTGCGGGGATTGTTGCCGGTGGTTTTCTGCTCGATGGCAATGATGGGGCTGAGCCCGGTGATTTCCTCCACCTGGGGCTTTTCCAGGATGCCCATAAAGTGTTTGGCATAGGTGGAAAGGGTGTCCATATAGCGCCTCTGGCCCTCGGCATAAATGGTGTCGAACGCCAGCGAACTCTTGCCGCTGCCGCTCAGGCCCGTAACCACCACGAATTCCCCGCGAGGGATGTCTACGCTTATGTTCTGCAGGTTGTTGGCCCGCGCACCCCGGATCTGTATGAATTCCCTCTTTGCCATAGATTACAAAGATACGAAAAAAGCCGGTTCGTACACCAAAAGGGCCGTTTTCGTGTACGAGAGACAAAAAAGAGCCCGGCACCAAAAGGCCCGGACCCTTCTTGAAAGAGATATTAACAGGTTAAGTTATCTATTCTTCTGAATGAACTGGCCAATGCCCCAGCAGATGGCGGCTACCACCATACCGTTGATGGAAGCAAAGCCCCAGTTCACGAGGTTGGCCACTACGGCACCAGCCACAACGCCAATGATGGCGCTCCAGTCCACTACCTTCTCTTCCACCTTCTTGCCCCGGTTCAGGAAATAGTGCAGAATGAGGATAATACCCACGGGAGGCAGGGTGGCATTAAGGATATTGAGCCAGTCGCAGAAATTCCAGTATAGCCAGATGGCGGCCACGGTACCAATGATACCGGAAGCGAAAACCATCATCTTCTTGGGGAAGCCGAAGATGTTGGAAAGACCCAGGCCGGCCGTGTAAAGGGCGTTGTCATTGGTGGTCCAGATGTTCAGGCCCAGGACCAGGACAGCCAGGTAGAAAAGGTTCAGATTGAGCATCACCTCGAAGATATCGTTACCACCGGCATAGATGCTGGAAACGGCACCGAACATAAACATAAGGCTGTTGCCCAGGAAGAAGGCGACCACCGTAATCAAAAGGCCCATTTTGCCGTTTTTGGCAAACCGGGTGAAGTTGGGCGTAGCGGTACCGCCGGAAACGAAACTGCCCACTACCAGACCGGCACCGGCAATGATACCCATATCCTTGGTGCCCTTGGCAAACTGTTCCACCAGGCCGGCATCTCCGTTGCGGATGGCCAGGATCATAGCAATCGTACCCAGGATGGCCACGGCGGGAACAGCGATGTAACTCACAATGGTGAGGCTCTTAATACCATAGTAGGCCGTGGAAGTCATCAAGACACCGGCAATGGCTACCAGCAGGTAGCTCTCCAGGGGCATATTGTCCGGAGCCACTTCCAAGCCCATAAATTCCTTGGCGACGGGGATGGCAAACATAGCCAGGCCGACGCCGAACCAACCCGTCTGCGTGAAACTGATCATCGCGCTGGGAAGCCAGCTTCCTTTGGTACCAAAACTGCGGCGGGCCAGCATATCCAGGGTAAGGCCGCTTTCGGCACCAATCCAGCCCAGGGCCCCGGTATAAGCCGCCAGGATGAGGCCGCCCAGCAGCATAGCCCAGAGAAATCCACTCCAGTCCAACCCGCTGGCCAGTTGCTGTCCCACCCACATACTGGCACTGAAGAAGGTGAAGCCGAGCATCACCATAAACATGCTCAGATTGCTTTTGCGGCCCGCTTTGTCCACCGCCGAAGTGGTGTAATCCGCGTCAATGATCTTGTTGTTATTCATATTGCTGTAAGTTTGTTTTAATAGCTTGGATGCGCTGCATGGCGATGCTCTCCAGAGACAGGGCGGAAGCATTGTTCAGAAGGGCCGTTTCATCGGCCCAAAGGGCAGAGAGGGTATCGTCCTTCAAATCCTCGAAGCGGTTCACGGCCAGCCACTGCTGGAAAGATAGGGGCTCCTCGAAGCCCAGCTTCTCCGCCACCAGCTTCCTCGGGTCTATTCCATCGGCCCGGCTCCAGAGGCCTTCCCAATACTCCAGGGCCTCCCGGAAATGGACCGGGATCTCATAGCGACGGGCGCCGCCATCATAGATGATGCATTTCTCCAGGATGGAATAGGGATGGTCCAGGACATAGCGCCGGAACTCCGGAGCCACTACGCCTCCCTTCCAGCCAAAATCTATGTCCGGGACATTGATGCCCGTTACGCCCTTATTTTCGTATACTGTGAAAATCCCTTCGTAGAAGAAGCATTCGAAACCCTCGAACTCCGGGAAGACGCGGCGGATTTCCTCCGTCTTCTTTTCCATCAGCTCGATGGCGCGGGTGCCGCCGATGGTGAAGAAAATAATCTTCCGGATGCTGCCTCCGCGGCGGCGGAAGCGGTCTACCACCTGGTCCAGGCACAGGCGCAGCGTGTCTCCGGTGGCAATAATGTCTCCGATGACAAGGGTGCGGTCCCGGGTAATGCGCAGCTTCTCGTACTTGATCTCCAGGCCGGTAATGATATGGTCTTCGATGATGCGTTCGCAAGAAACGAAATGGATGTCGCTTACGCGGATTCCGCTGCGGAAACAGGCCTCCTCCACGGGATAGTTCAGTCCTCCTCGAAGGATGGTAAGGATATCCACTTCCTTTCCTCCGGAGGGAAACAGATGCTTCAGCGCAGCCACCGTGGCAGGAAGCATACACTGGTAAGTGTCAAAGCCCACCACTTCCGGAAATGCCATCAGGCGACGGGTTCCCTCGTTACTGAGAATGAAATAACGATTGACAAACTGCTTGGACTGCAGTTCATACACATTTGTATCTTGCAGCAGGCCAACAGAACGAAGACTTGCCTCTTGCAAACAAGCAGACATAAAAAATCCCGATTAGAGTCTAACCGGGATACAAAATTAGGGGAAAACTGTATAAAAAACAAATTTTTATAAGGTTTGCCCGCCGATAAACTCCCTCAGGATAGATGTGGGCGGAATGGCCTCAATCTCCGAAGGATGCAGGGGGGTGATGTACTCCAGGAACTTCAGGAGTCTCACGGCTTCGGCATAGGCCGGGGAGGCCGGCGTGATGCGGCGGAGCAGAGGCTCTCCGTAGTAGCGCAGAAGGGGAAGTTCGTACAGAAGGGCCGTATTGAACTGAGAGTCTGCATTTTCCTGGAAAGGGAAGATGTGCTTGGACTCCCCTCTTCTCACGGACGGCCAGCGAAGGATGGTCTCTTCCGGCGAAATGCCCCTCACGCGGTTGTCCCGGATCATCCTGCGAAGGACGCGGTTGTCCGTGGTGGAGATGCAGCAGTTTTCGTCCAGCTTCAGGGAGGTAAGGGCCGATGCATAAATGCGGTAGATACGGCTAGGATCCACCGAAGGAACCATAGCGGGATCCAGGGCGTGGATGCCTTCCATCACCAGGATGTCGTTCTCTTCCAGATGCATCATCTTTCCTTCGAAGAAGGGCCTTCCCTGCTTGAAATCATAGCGGGGCAGTTCCACCTCCTTCCCTTCCAGAAGGGCATTCAGGTGCCTTCCCAGAAGGTCCAGGTCCATCGCTTCCAGGGCCTCGAAATCGAAATTCCCCTCATCGTCCCTGGGCGTTTTGTCCCTTTCCACAAAGTAGTTGTCCAACTCTATCACCTTGGGATTCAGCCCCAGCACTTTCAGCTGCTGGGCCACCCGCAGGGAGGAAGAGGTTTTTCCGCTGGAGGAAGGACCGGCCAGAAAGACAATCTTCACCCGTTCTCTTTCGGCATAAATCTTATCGGCCAGCTCTGCGTAGCCCCTTTCCTGACGGGCCTCGCAAAGGTTGATCAGCTCCACGGCTTTTCCATCCAGCAAACGCTGGTTCAGAGCGCTTACGCTCACGATACCGGTGGTTTTGCACCAGTGGCCGTATTCCTTGAGGGTAATGGTGAGTTTCTTTTGTTTAGTGCGCGGGATCACCCGGGTAATATCCTCTTCCATCGGAGGCTGCAGGCAGAAACCGTGGTGGAAGGGCATCAGGTCGAAAACCTTCAGGAAGCCGGTGGAAGGAACCAGCGGGCCGTAGAAATTATCCGTTACATCGTCCAGGGTGTAGACCGTCCAGAAGTGGCGGCCCAGTGACCGAACCACCCCGGCTTTCAGGGGCTGCCGCTGCTTCTCAAACAGTTTGATGGCATCTTCGGCCAGGATCTTTTGGTGACCAAACGGAAGGTCCAGGGCCACCAGGCGCCGCATCTCTTCCCTCAGGCGAAGGATCTCTTCGTCCGGAATATGCTCTGCCCGGAACTTACAGTACATTCCGCTGGGCAGGGAGTGGTTGATCTTGAAGATCTTCTCCGGAAACAGGTGACGGGCGGCCACCTGCGCGAGGAAACTGAGTGAACGGCCATAGGTCCTGCGTCCCTCGGGATGGTTAAATCCGATGAACTCTATCTGGTGCGGATAAAACACCGGGAAATCCAGCGCCTTCAGCTTGTGGTCCACCAGGGCCGCCAGCGTGGGATATTTTTTCCCGGTCTTCGGGTCTTCCACCTCCTTCGGGGCAAAACTCAAAAGCGTGGATCCGGTAGGGACGGTTTTTTCCCGACCTTCATTTTCAATGTAAACTTGGATATCAGGCATAGTTTATTTTTCTCTCAGGCTCAGGGCAAATCCTCCGGCGCGGGCCATCCTCACCTTGACGACATCGGCCGATGTGACCTCTCCGCGGGTGATGGTGTAAGACTGGGGATTGGTCTCGTAGTCTGCGGTGGGGCCGTCGGCATAGAGGGTGGACTCATACACCACACCGGGCTTCAGGAAGTCCAGCTTCACGCTTACCTCGCGTGCGTTCTCGTCCGTAACGCCGCCCACATACCACACATCGTGAGGCTTCGCGGCAGCCAAATCCCTTGCAGTAGCGTTCTCCGGCAGGGCATAGACAAACTTGGCGGCATTGGTGACCATATCCTTTTTGGCATCCGGCAGCGTGGCGGTGCTGCGGGCCGATGCATTCAGCGTGGAGAGCTTCGGATGACGGGCCGTCACGATATAGGCGCCCGGTTCGGCCTCCAGATAAATACTCTTGTCCCAGTCTACGGCCACGTCCTTGATGAACTGGAAGGCGTCCATAAAGCGGGCGTAGTTCTCCGGGAGGTCTGCCGCCATCTGCAGCGGGCTGTAGAAGGTGACATACAGGCCCAGCTGGTTGCAGAGGGTATGGTGCATATGCTGCTTGTCATTGGGGTTGTTCTTGGACATATCGGTCTCAAAGATACCGGGGGTAAAGTCCATAGGGCCACCCTGCAGACGGGTGAACGGGAAGATGGTGGTGTGACCGGGCTGGATGGTGCCGCGGAACTCCGTACCCATCGAGCTCTCGTTGCCGATCATATTGGGCCAGGTACGGCACAGGCCGGTGGGGCGTACTGCCTCGTGGGCATTCACCATAATGTGGTGTTTGGCCGCTTCCGTGACGGCATAGTGGTAATGGTTGATGGTGGGCTGGCTGTAGTGATAGTCTCCGTACGGGATGATCTTTCCTACATACCCGCTCTTGACGGCGTTGTAGCCGTACTGGTTCATCAGGTCGTACGCCTTTTCCATCCAGCGCTCATAATTGAGGGTGGAGGAAGAGGTTTCGTGGTGCATGATAAGGCGGATGCCTTTCTCGTGGGCATACTTGTTCAGGGCCGGGAGGTCGAAGTCCGGATAAGGGGTGATGAAATCGAACACGAAGTCTTTCTGGTGACCGTACCAGTCTTCCCAACCTTCGTTCCAACCCTCGATGAGGATGCCGTCAAAACCATTCTCGGCGGCAAAGTCTATATACCGGCGAACATTTTCATTGTTGGCACCGTGGCGGCCGTGCGGCTTGGAATGCGCATAGTCCGTTACGCCCAGCTGCACGGAAGGATACTCGTTGGTATAGCTCCATTCGCTCTTTCCGGTAATCATTTCCCACCATACGCCCATATACTTCACGGGGTGAATCCAGGAAACATCCTCCAGGACGCAAGGGTCGTTCAGGTTCAGGACCAGGCGGGAAGCCAGCACCTCGGTGGCGCTGGAGCAAACCATGATGCTGCGCCAAGGCGTTTTGCAAGGGGCCTGCATACGGCCCTTCACGCCTTCGGCATCCGGGGTAAGATGGGTGGTGAACACGAAGTTCTTATCGTCCAGATCCAGATTGGTGGTAGGGTAATCCAGAACAGCAGCCTCGTGGATGTTGATGTACAGGCCCTCGGCCGTTTTCATCTGAAGGGCCGTCTGCACACCGGTGGGAGAGAAGCCCTGCTGAGGGGCGCCTCCGCGGGGACGGGGAATGTCCGACAGGTTACGGATCTCGGAGAGTTTGGATTCCGTGGGATTGAATTCCTGGGTGGAATAGTCTCCGGGAATCCACCAGGCGGTGTGGTCTCCCGTCATGGCAAACTCTGTCTTTTCTTCCTTGATCTTGAAATAGGTGAGCTTGTTTTCCAGGGGAAACTCGTAGCGGAAGCCCAGCCCGTCGTCATACAGGCGGAAACGGATCTTCATCACAGCACCCTTGCCGTAGGGATTGCCCAGATCGGCCGTATATTCGGGATCCGTGGGGCTCACACCCATCTGGGCGGCGCGGGCGGCCTCCGGATTCTTCTCGAAGGTAACCAGGATCTCGTTATAATGGTTGCGGATAGAGGCTTCCTCTCCCCATACCGGTTCCCAGGTTTCATCTTCGCTTCCCAGTTCCACACCCGTCACGGTGAATCCGGTAAGCAGGTCTTCCTGGTCCAGGAGTTCAAAGCCCAGGCGGGAAGGTTTCACCACCACCTGCTCTCCCCTGCTGAGGGTATACAGCGGGGTTCCTTCCGGGCTTATGCCCACGGTGAGTTCCAGAACGTCTCCGGGACTCTTGATTTTCTGGATTTCACTGAACTGTACTTTCGGGGCGTTTCCGCCGCAGGCCGCCAGCAGCAGGCCGGAAAGTATTGCTGCGAATGTCTTTTTCATATCATTTACTTGGTTAAGACCATATATTCTCCCGGAGCCAGGGTGAGGTCAAAAGGAGAGGTTACCACCTCGCCGGTAAACACGTTCCTGTATTCTCCCGGCAGGTTGAACGTCATCGTGACCGGGGCCGATTCCAGGTTCAGGAAAGGAACGGCCACCTTGTCTCCCTGGGGACGGTTGTCATTGGCTTCGGCCTTCTCCTGGACGGCTTCCTGCTCCACAGGGGTGCCGAAGTTGGCCAGGACGATGACCATATTGTCTTTCACCTGCCGATGGAAAGCCACCCAGCCTTCGGGGGCTTCCCACCACACCATTTTTCCTCCGCGCTCACCGGCGGCGAGGGCAGGGTTGTTGTGCTTGAGGTCTACCAGGGTTTTGTAGAAAGCCGTATGCTCGTTGGCAGTCCAGTCCGTAATGGGATCTTTCTCGAAGAAGGCCAGCCGGCGGCTGAGGCCGATTTCCTGGCCCGTATAGATGAGGGGCTGGGAGGCGGGCAGGGTGAAGCACAGCACGGCACAGGCATCGGCCGCCTTGCCTTCGCGCTCAAATTCGGTTCCGGCCCAGGAGTTCTCGTCGTGGTTGGAGGTGAAGGTAAGGCGGAAGGCTTCCTTGGGGAAGCGGGCGGCGTCGCGGTCCAGGTATTCCTTCAGGTCTGCAGGGGTTTTGCTACCCTGGGCCAGGCTGTTCAGCAGGTGATGCAGTTCCCAGGCGTAGTTGGCGTCGAAGGTGGTACGGGAATCGGCCAGGTTGTCACGCTCAGCCTCGGCCAGGAAATAGGCCTCGGGATAATCCTTGTTCATCTTGGGCATAATGGCGTACCAGAATTCGGCCGGCACTTCTCCGGCGGCGTCGCAGCGGAAGCCGTCCACGCCTTTTTCCAGCCAGAAGCGCATAGCATCGTCCTGGGCCCACCACACTTCCTTGTTCTCGTAATTGAGGCTGCGGGTGTCTGTCCAGTCATATTCCCAGATGGCGTTGCCTTCGGCATCCCTTTCGTAGAAATCGGCCGGTTTTTCCGTCATCCAGACGTGGTCCGGGGCGGTCTGGTTGGCCACCCAGTCCAGGATTACCTTGAAGCCCATCTGGTGTGCCACAGCCAGCAGGTGCTCAAAATCTTCCATCGTCCCAAACTCCGGATTCACTTTCTTGTAATCCGAGATGGCGTAGTAGGAGCCCAGAGTTCCCTTGCGTTCCACGGTGCCGATCTCGTACATCGGCATAAGCCAAAGCACGTCCACACCCAGTTCCTTCAGGCGAGGCAGCTGGGCCTCGACGCCCTTGAACGTACCTTCGGGCGAGAACTGGCGGATGTTAACTTCGTATACTACGGAATCGTACGTCCATTCCGGGTGGTAGGGCCGGGCGCAGGAGGCCAGGGCGGCCACGGCCAGAAATGCAAACAGAATTTTTCTCATATATTTTTGGTCATTAGTTCGTTAAGCATACAATAATACGAAAAATCCCGCGTTTTTCCAACGCGGGATGCTATTTTCCGGACCAGCAGCCTATTGCCGCTGACGAACGGCTTCGAAAAGGAGGATGGCGGCGCTCACGGAAACGTTCAGGCTGTCCAGCCGCCCCAGCATGGGAATGCGGATGTGGGCCGATGCGGCCTGGCGCCAGAGGTCCGTGAGGCCGGTGGCCTCGGTGCCCATCACCAGGGCCGTTCCGCGGCGCATGTCGACGTCGTAATACAGGGAAGAATCCTGCAGCTGGGCTGTCAGGATCTGGATGCCCCGCGCCTTCAGGAAAGCGATGGTCTCCTCCGAAGAAGCGGCCACCGTGGGCACCGTAAACACGGCCCCGATGGAAGCCCGGATCAGATTGGGATTATAAAGGTCTGTCAAAGGATCGCAGAAAATCACCGCATCCACCCCCGCCGCATCGGCACTTCTTAACACAGCCCCCAGATTTCCCGGCTTCTCCACACTCTCCAGCACCATCACCAGCGGATTTTCCGGCAGCTTCAAGTCTTCCAGCGTCAAAGACTTATACTCCACCTCCGCAATAATTCCCTCCGTACTCTCCCTATACGCCACCTTCCTATACAACTGCTCCGGAATCTCTATGACCAAAGGTTTAACTGCGGAGGGTATTGTATCGCAAATCGCCTCCGCTTCGCTCCGGCCCCTCCCACTGGCTTCGCCAGCGGGCCCCTCCCTCTTATCTGGCCGAAGGTGGCCAGAGATTTGCGATACAATACCCTCCTCCGTTAAGCCGTTGGCAATTTCCGGACAGATAAAGAGGGTCCGTACGGTATAGCCAGCGCCAAGGCAGTGCTCCAGTTCCCTTCGGCCCTCCACCACAAAAAGGCCTTGCTCCCGCCGCGCTCTGGATTTTTCCTGCAGCAGGAGCAAGTTCTTGATCTTGGGATTCTGGGCCGAAGTAATGGTTTCCATCAGAACTTCTCGGGTCTCATCATCGGGAAGAAGAGGACATCCTGGATGCTCTCCTGGCCGGTCATAAACATGGTAAGACGGTCTATGCCGATGCCGATACCGGAAGTGGGCGGCATACCGTACTCCAGGGCGCGGACAAAGTCATAATCCACGTACATGGCCTCATCGTCTCCCTTGCTCTTGAGGGCGGCCTGCTCCTCGAAGCGCTCCAGCTGGTCCACAGGGTCGTTGAGTTCGGAATAGGCGTTGGCCAGTTCCTTGCCGTTTACGAAGAGCTCAAACCGCTCCGTGAGGGTATCGTCGTAGCGGCAGCGCTTGGTGAGCGGGCTCATCTCCACGGGATAGTCTATGAGGAAGGTGGGTTGAACCAGGTTCTTCTCCACATATTCCCCCACGATGGCGTCGATGAGTTTTCCAACACCCATCTCGGGAGACACCTCCACATTCAGTTTCTTGCAGGTGGCGCGGAGCTCCTCCTCACCCATTCCCTTCACATCCACGCCGGCGTACTCCTTGATGGCGTCCAGGATCGGGAGGCGGCGGTAGGTCCCGCCGAAATCGACCTCGTTCTCGCCGATCTTCACCTTCGTGGTGCCGTTGACGGCGTTGGAGACCTTGGCAAGCATCGTCTCCACGAACTTCATCATCCAGTTGTAGTCCTTGTAGGCCAC
>JAEEGL012601585.1_pt1 | contig 24373 bp, 16 predicted proteins | sample 9134231 | NCBI WGS metagenome assembly JAEEGL01 (sample SAMN16246548, study PRJNA631951) | gut metagenome | biome: gut microbiome; feature: rumen; material: fiber-attached | host: Bos | place: Iran: Karaj | collected 2018-10
CGGCATCATCGACGCCATCCTCGACCATTCCATCGATGAGGCCCCGACCAAGAATATCCCTTACTTCAACTTCACCGTCCCGACCGTCCTCAAGGGCGTCGACACCGGTATCCTCGATCCTCGCGACACCTACAAGTGCGCTTGCGAGTGGGAGGAGAAGGCCAAGGATCTCGCCGGCCGATTCATCAAGAACTTCAAGAAGTACGAGTCCAACGAAGCCGGCAAGGCCCTTGTAGCCGCCGGTCCCCAGCTCTAGTACAGGTAATTGATAACGAAAGAAGGCTGACCAGCAAGGTCAGCCTTCTTTTTTTATTTCTTCCCGGCGAGGATGACGCCGAGGATGATGGCGAGGGAGCCTATGGCGGAGACAGGTGTCATACGCTCACCGAGGATGATCATTGAAGTGACGAGCGTGAAGAAAGGATTGAGATAGACGTAGTTGGTCGCGGTGAAGTTGCCAAGTTTGGACATGGCGATATTCCATAAGATGAAGCATGCGAGTGATGCTATCAGGCCCAGGAACAGCAGGTTGAGGATGACCCGGGGCTGAGAGAGCGCGGACAGGGCCGCAGCGGAATCGCCGGTAAAAAGGAATGGGATAATGGTCAGGAGGCCATAGAAGAACACTTTCCTGGTGGCGAACAGTGCTCCATATTCAGTTGTCATCTGTGCCATGAATATGCTGTACAGGGCCCAGCATACGGCAGCGCCTATGGCGAAGAGGTCTCCCTTGGGTGAAATGTGTAGCGACTGGCGCTCGAAGACCACCATCGCCATTCCGCCCAGGGCAAGCAGGGTGCCTGCGACAAGCGGCCAGCCCAGGCGTATGTCTTCCAGCCCGTCCACTATCTTCCCGTGGAAGAAGCGCTTCACGGCGAAAGTCAGGAGAGCCGTGAAGAGCGGTGCGCTGCAGACGAGGAAAGCGACGTTGCAGGCCTGGGTGTACACGAGCGCCGTATTCTCGGTGAGGAAATAGAAAGAACCTCCGGTGATGCCGAGGAAAAGGAATATCAATTCGTCGGTCAGGGATTTGCTGAGAAGGGACGATGCCTGACTGTCGCCGGAACCGTTTCGCCTGAACATGCAGACGGCCCATATACCGGCATAAGCCAAGGCAAAGCGTATGGCAAAGATCTGCGCAGGCAACAGGCCGGCACCTATCAGGAGTTTCGTACAGACGAAAGTCACGCCCCATATCGCCACGACAAGAAGGGCCAGGGCGTGATAGCCCAGGAGGGATTTGTTCATCAGTTCATTTATAACGGACCGCAAAGATAGCGCTTTTTCCAAGAATTGTCTTAACTTTGTAAAGACATAAAAGAACGACAATGAAACACTTTACATTACTTTCCGCTATCGTCCTCGCCATTGCGTTGACAGCGTGCAGCCAGAAGCCTGCAGACCCCAATCTCGAATCCTTCAAGGTCAAGGGCGGCAGGGTCGATATCTCCTGCATCAACCACGGTTCCATCGCCATCTCCTACAAGGGATACCTGATCCAGGTCGACCCTGTCAAAAACCATGGCGGGAAGGATATCGACTACAGTGTCTTCCCCAAGGCCGACCTCATCCTCATCACCCACGAACACGGCGACCACTACAACCAGAAGACCATAGAGGACATATCCAAGGAAGGAACACGCGTGATCACCAACGGAAAGGTCCACGAGATGCTTGGCTATGGTGACGTGATGAATAACGGTGACGTCACCGAAGCCGGCAAGGGCATAACCATCGAGGCCACCCCCGCTTACAACACCACTCCAGGACGCCAGCAGTTCCATCCCAAGGGCAACGGCAACGGCTATCTCATCACTGTCGGCGGCCTTCGCATCTTCGTCTCAGGCGACTCCGAGGACATTGAAGAGTATTCGCAGCTCAAGGATATCGACGTTGCATTCCTGGCGGCCAACCAGCCATATACGATGACGGTAGAGCAGTGCGTCAACGCTGCAAAGGTCATCAACCCCAAGGTTCTTATTCCCTACCATCTTGGCAATACCTATATGGAGGGTATCAAGAAGGGGCTGGAGGGTACGGACATCGATGTCCGCCTGCACGAGACTCTGAAGTAGCCTCTACTTTTTCAACGGAATGATATAGAGATTGCGGACCTCCAAAGGTCCGCCTTCGCTCTGGAGGGCTATACGGCCTTCGGTGCAGTCGATCATGGTCGCTTCGTTCTTCAGGACGCCGTTGATGGTGGCGGTAATGTGCCCGCCGTCATTGATGACGTCGGCGACATTCCACTCGCCGGCAGGCTTCTCGGCACTTTCCTTCACCGGGCTGGGCTTGAACCTTCCGCCCGCCTCCCTGAGCTCCACGAAAGCAGACCCTCCCGAGGAGATCATGTCCCCGGCACGTCCGGCCTGGAAGTTGACTTCGGCGCAATACGGCCACAGTTCGCTGCCGGGACGGGTATTGAGGAACAGACCGCTGTTAGCAGGCTCCCCGACCCAGCGCCACTCCACATGGAGCTGGTAGTCACCGTAGGACTCGTCGGTGTACATGAAGCCGAAAGGCTGGCCGGAAATGGTGATCACTCCGTCCTTTACACCGAAGACGTCCGTGGCGGGGACGTTGCTGTCGGGCGCGAGGACGAAACTCCATCCGCTGAGATCCTTTCCGTTGAACAACATCGTTTTCCTGTTTCCGCAGGATACAAGACATGCCGCACAGACCACCAGGGCGGCAAAGGTGAATACAGACTTTTTCATGTTCAGGTCATTTTTCGCAATTTATCGAAAAATCGGCAATAAGTCAACATATCTTTCGTATTTTTGCGGACGATGAGTACAGAACGTTCAGAAGATATTCTTTCCCTGGCCTCCGATGCCGGACACATACTCCTCGAGAACGGGGCGGAGATCTCCCGTGTAGAAGAGACGATGAAACGCATCGCTGACCATTACGGCGAGGAGAAGGAGCATTTCTTCGTCCTCAGCAACGGCATTTTCACGACAGGGCGTTCATATGCCAACGTCGATTTCATCCCCATCAAGGGAGCGCGCCTCGACAAGGTCGTGGAGGTCAACCAGTTATCGCGCGAGATCTCCGCAGGGAAGCATTCCCTCGAGGAGGCGCGCGTCCGTCTGGAAGAGATCCGGAACCTGCCGGACAAGCCTTTATGGGAGAGTATAGTCGGTGCGGCGCTTGGAAGCGGAGCCTTCTGCGCCATTTTCGGCGGCAGTTTCATGGACTGCGCGGCAGCCTTCATAGCCGGAACGCTCACTTACCTCACTCTCATCCTTGCCTGTGCCCCACGTATGTCCAAGGCACTGGGCAACATCTGCTCGGGTGCCGTCGGTACACTGCTCTGCATACTCTTCCACAAATGGGGATTCGGGCAGAGCCTCGGAAACATGATAATCGGGACCTTGATACCGCTGATTCCGGGAGTGGCTTTCACCAACGGACTTCGTGACATTGCCGACGAGGACTACCTCGCAGGCATCACGCGCCTGCTGGACGCCCTGCTGGTATTCCTTTCCATAGCCATCGGAGTATGCGTCACCTTCCTGATCCATAGTTATATAGCAGGCGGGATGATCCAACTGCACGGGACCCTGACCGATCCCGTGACAGCCCTTTTCCCCATCCAGATGGCCGCAGCCCTGCTGGGAACATCTTCGTTCTCAATTCTTTTCGGAGTGCCTCGCAAGTATTATCTTCCGGCGGGCATAGTCGGAATGCTGGGATGGGCGGCATATCTGCTCGTATCCCGGTATACCCCCCTTTCCGTCATAGGGGGAACGCTTGTAGCCTCTACTCTGGTGGCGTTCATCTCCCGTCTCTTCGCCGTTTGGCTCAAGTGTCCCGGCACGGTGTTCCTGATCTGCGGGGAGTTCCCCCTGATCCCTGGCGCCGGGGTGTTCTGGAGTTCGTATTATGTGGTGTCCGAGCACCTCGGTGCATCCCTCAACGCGGGATTCACCGCCGTCAAGGTGACGATTGCCATAGTCCTCGGCATCATCATCGCCGCGAACGTGCTGCACTGGAAGAAAGCGTTCTAGAACCGAGGCTTCCAACCGTTCAGGACAAATGCCGGATCGCGGTACGACGTGATTGTTCCGGCATCGTCCGGAAGGCTCAGCTGACGCGAATAGGGATGCCTGCCGGAAACGTCGACAGGCTCGCCGGTGTCCATGTCACGGGTGTTGAATTCCAGCATATTGACAGTAGGCTCTCCCAGAGCGCTCCATCCAAGAGGATTGAAATTCCTTGTCCTGCAGTCTATTACAACCATTTCCGCATCCGTATACGTCGAACCGTGGTTGAATACAGAGCGGCCGTAGTCCGCCGGATAAGGTGACGTACTCTCGAAAGTGCATTCAACGAAAACATCACCGTGGGCCGGCTTGAAGTTGCGGACCCATGTGAAAGGGCCGCCTTCATTCTTGAAAGCGCAGTGATACGCGAACAGGCTGCCGCGTCCGAGGATGGTGTCTCCCCCGCCGATAAGCTCGCAGTCCTCCATATAGACAGTGCCGTTTGACTGGAGGGAATCACCGTCACCGATGATGCGGACGTCCCGCAGGGCGATGCGTTCGCCGTTGAGGAAGAGCCCCTCCGCCTGGCCCTTAAGGTCAGTGGCGAAGGTTATATCCTTGAGAATCAAATCGCTGCAATGGTCGAAAGCGACGGCAGCACGGCGCTGCGGGAAAGTCCCGGCCCGTTCATTGGTCTTGACCGTCATGGGATGGGGGTTGAAAACCTCGTTGTTGGCATAATGGACCTTGGTCACATCCTTCCCGGAGCCGGTGACCGTGATGCCTGACTTGTTGCGCACATAGACAATCTCTTCGTAATCGCCGGGCATGACCTTGATGACCACCGGACTTCCGTAATAGTCCGGAACAAAGTCCAATGCACCCTGAAGGGTGGAGAAATCCCCTTTACCGGAAGCATCGACGACAAGGGTATCACTCAGCGAAGGTTCCTTCCTCGCAGTCGTGAAAGTCCAGTCTTTCAAACCGTTGAATGAGCCGTCCGGGACTGAGAGGACTTCCGCGTCAATGGCTACGCGGTATTTGCGGCCATACTCGAGGACATTGTTGTGGGGATATACGGTAGCGGTAGTGCCGCGGACTATGACCGGATGGAAATGGAAGGCGTCGGTGAATCCGCCTATGATGTTAAGCTGGTATTCCGGAGGGGTCGGCTCAGCCGTGCCGGAAGGCGTGCCCGGGACGGTGTTGCGATTGGTAGGGACCGTCGTGCGGGAATAGTCATAAGGGACCTTGGTATAGTCGATGTCCGGAGCATAGGTCCTGCTTTGCGTCGGTCCGGCAGGGATGGAAAGATCGAGGCTGTCAACACACTCCCCTGTCTTCACGTCAAATATCCTGACCATTCCGGAATTGTCCACAGATGGGACATCGCTGAAAGTCAGGGCAAGATGTGTATCGACATTCACATCCTTCGCCCCCCTGGCCGGGGAGAGGGTGAAATCTTCAGGTACGGAACACGCCACGCAGGCAAGCATGACAGTCATCTCAAAGAGGATCTTCACGTTTCTCATAATCAACTCATCATTTTGGCAAATATAACTCATTTCCCGCAAAAGCCCTTCCGTAAGGCCCTTGAATTAAGCCTACCCTCCGGTATGTTCGAGAAAAAAAACGAAAGTCTTACGGCAGGCAGATTGAGATGAGGAGATTTGGGAAGAAATGATTATATTTGTGCTAAAGTATGACACAATTGGGATCGGACATACAATACCTGCCGGGGGTGGGGCCGAAAAGGGCGATGCTGCTCAAGAACGAGTTGGGAATCGCCACTTTCAGCGACCTCATACACCTTTACCCTTTCCGCTATATAGACAGGAGCAGCATCCAGAGGATCGCTGAGGTCACGCCGGACGTGGCGAGCGTGCAGGTAATGGCAAGGGTGGTCCGTGCCACGCTTTACGGTCCGGCAAGTTCCGTATTCGTCCAGCGCAGTCAGGCGGGGACTGAAATTGACAACTGCCCGGCCGACAAAAACGGAGTCAAAGTCCTTAGGTTCAATGCCGTCAAACGCCTCAGCGTCATCGTGGCCGACAGCACGGGCGAAATGGAAATGGTTTTCTTCAAGGGGATCAAGTGGAATTGGGAACGCCTCACTCCCGGCAGCGTGTTCGTCTTTTTCGGAAAACCCCAGAAGTTCGGGAAACGTCTCAACATAGTCCACCCGGAGGTTGACAATCCACCTTCACAGAGTGACATGCCCGGTACTGTCGGGACGCTGACCGGAGTATATCCCAGCACGGAGAAGCTCAAGAACTCGGGCATTACCGGCAAGGTTATGAACCGCCTCCATGCCGCGGCGCTGAACGCATGCCTTCCGGAGATCGAGGAAACCCTTCCGGAATACATCATCCGCGAGAACAATCTCGTCCCCCTGCGCTTCGCCCTGCGCAACATCCATTTCCCGCAGGATGCGGACGCCCTTGCCAAGGCAACCCACAGGCTGAAGTTCGAGGAGCTCTTCTTCCTCCAGCTTTCACTGCTGAAACAGAAATACATACGCAGCCGGAACGAGGTCGGCATAAGGATGCCTAAAGTCGGGGAATCATTCAACACCCTTTACAGGAAGCTGCCTTTCGACCTGACCGGAGCCCAGAAGCGCGTCATCAAGGAGATACGCGCCGACCTGACCAGCGGCCACCAGATGAACCGCCTCCTCCAGGGTGACGTAGGTTCCGGCAAGACCATGGTCGCAGTGCTCACATGCCTGATCGCCCACGGCAACGGCTATCAGTCCTGTATCATGGCCCCGACCGAAGTCCTCTCCCAGCAGCACTTCGCCAATGTCAGCCGCTACCTGGAGGGCACCGGCGTGCGCTGCGCGCTCCTGACGGGCAGCAGCACCGCCAGGGAGCGCCGCGAGATCCATGCCGGTCTCGAAGACGGCAGCATCGACGTCCTCATCGGCACTCACGCTCTCATCGAGGACGACGTGCGTTTCCGCGCCCTCGGCCTGGCCATCATCGATGAGCAGCACCGGTTCGGAGTGGACCAGCGCTCGAGACTATGGGCCAAGGGTCCGGGCGTGCCTCCTCACGTGCTCGTGATGACGGCGACGCCTATCCCGAGGACGCTGGCAATGACGCTGTACGGCGACCTGGACGTCTCCGTCATCGACGAGATGCCGCCAGGCCGCAAACCAGTCCAGACGATGCTGGTAGGCCAGGGCAAGCGCCGCGCGCTCTACAAGTTCATGCGCGATGAAATCGCCAAGGGCAGGCAGGTATTCGTCGTCTACCCGCTCATTTTCGAGAGCGAGAAGATGGACCTGAAGAACCTGGAGGAAGGCTACGAGGACATCGTGAAGGCTTTCCCCCTGCCTGACTACAAGGTTGCAATCGTCCACGGCCAGCAGACCAACGAGGTAAAGAACTTCAACATGTCGGCATTCGCCGCAGGCCGCGCCGACATACTCGTCTCGACCACCGTGATAGAAGTGGGCGTCGACGTCCCCAATGCATCGGTTATGGTCATAGAAAGCGCCCAGCGCTTCGGGCTCAGCCAGCTGCACCAGCTGCGCGGCCGTGTAGGCCGTGGCAGCGAGAAGTCATACTGCATACTGGTCAAGGACGAGAAGGTCTCCAAGGAGTCCCAGCACCGCCTGGACCTCATGTGCGCCACGGAGAACGGATTCGAACTCGCTGAGGAAGACATGAAGATGCGCGGCCCGGGAGACCTCGAGGGCACGCAGCAGAGCGGCCTGCCGATCTCACTCAATATCGCCTCGCTCGCGCGCGACGGCATACTCCTGAGCGAAGCCAGACTCTATGCGGAGCACATCCTCGAGGCCGATCCCTTCCTTTCGAGCGCCAGGAACCTGCCTCTGGCTAAGGAACTCCAGAAAGACAAATACGAAATCAAGGACTATAGCAAGATAAGCTGATGATAACCGAGCTGATCGACAAATATATCTGGCTCATCCAGACCTTCATAGACGCGGGCGAAGGCGGCCTCACGCTGGATCAGGTATGCACCCGCTGGGAACGTCGCTACGGCACCCCCTATTACCGCAGGACCTTCAACAACCACCGCGAGGCGATAGCCGAAATCTTCGGAATCGAGATCGAGTGCAACCGCAGCACCAACTGCTACTTCATCCGCTACGGAGAGGATGCGATTGACAGGGAATCATCCGTAGGATGGCTCATCAACACCTTCACTGTCAACAACTTGCTTTCCCTCAGCCGGGAGCGTCTGACCGGACGCGTCTCAGTCGAGAACATCCCTTCCGGCCAGATCCACCTGACCGGCATCATAGCCGCGATGAAGGATGACCGTACCCTCGAGATAGTATACCGCAAGTACGGCGAGGAGGAAGGCGAGATGTTCCATGTCGACCCTTACGGCATCAAGGAGTACCAGAGACGCTGGTACCTGCTCGGCTACTGCCATGAGCGCGGAGCCGAGAGGGTATATGCCCTGGACCGCATCAGTTCGCTGACAACCACGGGATGGACCTTCAGGATGCCCGAGGGCTACGACATCGACGAACTCTACTCACAGACGATAGGCATATACCTCGACCGCGAGTCGGAACCGGAGAGCATCTACCTCAAGGTCACCGAGCATGAAGCCAACTTCCTCCGTGACCTGCCCCTCCATCCGACACAGTTCGAACTTGGCCCTGAAGGGGAAGGATATGTCAGGTTCAGGATACGCGTGATTCCCAACGAGGATCTCCTCATGGAGCTGAAGCGTCTCGGTTCCGAGGTCGAGATACTCTCCCCTCTTTCCCTGCGCCAAAGGATGGCCAGGGAACTGCAGGAAGCCGCTGACAAATACAAATAAACACAGATATATGAGAACCAACCACATCGGCGCAGCGTGCTGCGCTCTCGCAATCCTCTTATGCACAATGGGCTGCAACAAAACTGAAAATGAAAGCGGGTACATAGGACCTTCGGACATCAAGGTCGCCGACGGGCGCATGACCCCGGAGGTGCTCCTGTCCCTCGGACGGCTCTCCGACCCGCAGATCTCCCCAGACGGGACCAAGGTCCTCTACGGAGTGAGCTACACATCCATCGCTGACAACCGCAGCTGCCGCAACCTGTTCCTCAGCAACATCGACGGCACCGGAAAGGTCCAGCTTACACACTATGCAAAGAGCGTCTCGAACGCGCGCTGGTCGCTTGACGGCAAGGAGATATATTTCCTCCAGGGAGGCCAGATATGGAAGGCTCCGCTCCAGGGTTCGAAGCTCGGGAAGAAGGTGCAGATCAGTGACGTTCCCGCCGGCATCGGCGAGTTCAAGCTATCTCCGAACCAGAGCAACATCCTGTACATCAGTACCATCCACAGCGCAGTCCAGACCCCTGTCGACAGCGATCCCCTCCTTGACAAGGCCGAGGCCTATGCCACCGAGGACCTCATGTACCGTCACTGGGACCACTGGGTAACTGAGACTCCGCGCACTTATGTAGCACCGTTCGCAGGAGCCATGATTACTCCGGACAATTCCTTCGACCTGCTCGGCGACGAGCCGTACGAGCTCCCTACGGAGCCTTTCGGCGGAGCCGAGCAGCTCACGTGGAGCCCCGACGGGCGTTTCGTCGCCTACAGCTGCCGCAAGGCCGTCGGCAAGGAGTATGCATTCTCCACCGACACCGAGATATATGTCTACTGCATCCTCACAGGCGAAGTCAAGCGCATCGAGATGGACGGAGGCTATGACACCGACCCTGTCTGGTCCCCCGACGGCAAGCGCATCGCCTGGCTCAGCATGGAGCGCCAGGGCTACGAATCCGACAAGTCGCGCATCATGGTCCAGGAGATCATCATCAATGAAAACGAATTCTCGTTCGGAGAGCGCTGCGAACTGACCTCCGACTTCAAGTACAATGCGGCCGGCCTTGTATGGACCGAAGACAGCAAAGGACTCTATTTCAACGCATTATCCGAAGGACTTCAGGCCATATACAAGGCTGAGGACGGCCCTGCCGGCTGGAGCATCAAGCGCCTGACCCCGGATACCCTCTGGTATGATTTCGACTCGCCCTGGGCAGTGTCCGGAGAGACCCTCCTCACGAGTTACTGCTCCATGGACTTCCCTACTGAACTCGTCGCGGTGATGCTTGACGGCAGCGAGCCGGTCCGCATCACCCATGAGAATGACGGCATCCTCGGACAGGTTGCATCCCACGAGACCGAAATGCGCTATGTCAAGACCATTGACGGCAAGGACATGCTGACCTGGGTCCTCTTCCCTCCACAGTTCGACGCATCCAAGAAGTATCCGGCAATCGAGATATGCCTCGGAGGCCCCCAGGGGACCCTCAGCCAGGGCTGGTCATACCGCTGGAACTACAGGCTGATGTGCTCGCAGGGCTATGTCGTCATCCTTCCCAACCGCCGCGGCACCACCGCATTCGGCCAGGAATGGTGCGAGCAGATCTCCGGCGACTACAGCGGCCTCAACATCCAGGACTACCTCTCCGCAGCACGCGAGATGAAGGCTGAGCCCTACGTGGACAAGATCGCTGCCTGCGGCGCCAGCTACGGCGGATACTCCGTCTATTATCTCGCCGGAATGCACGAGAAGACCTTCGACTGCTTCATCGCGCATGCCGGCATCTTCGACGAGGAAGCTCTGTACTACACCACGGAGGAAATGTGGTTCGCAGACTGGGACAACGGCGGCCTCGGCCGCGGCTATCTCAGCGGCTCCCCCTGGAGCAAGTATCCGGAGGCCGTACGCCACTATGCACACAATCCGAAACTGAACGTGGAAAAATGGGATACCCCCATCCTCTGCTTCCACGGCGGAATGGACTTCCGCATCCCTTACACTCAGGGAATGGCAGCCTTCAACTGCGCCCAGATGATGGGCGTTCCCTCCAAGCTTGTGGTATTCCCTGAGGAGAACCACTGGATCCTCCAGCCACAGAACGCACTCTACTGGCACCGCACCTATTTCGACTGGCTCGACAGATGGATGAAATAATATGAAAAGGATACTGAGCTCCCTCCTCGCCCTGGCGACATGTATTGCGACGGGCGCACAGAACTATAATGTACTCGACATCCTTCGCTCCGACAGGCAGCTGCTCTCCGCATGCGAAGGTCCCTACCGCTTCGACAATCCCGTCCTTACGGCTGCTCCGAAAGGCTTCAAGCCCTTCTATATCAGCCATTACGGACGGCACGGCTCGCGCTATGCCTGGAATGCCGGGACATATACCACCATACAGAAAGTGCTCGAGGCGGCTGCTTCGGTCGATGCGCTGACTCCCCGTGGAGAGAAGCTCCTTGGAGACTTCACCGCATTCTATGAGGTACCTCTGATGAACGCAGGTGACCTTGTGGAACTCGGAGCCGAACAGCACAAGGACATAGCCCGCATCATGGCCGAGAGCTTCCCGGAGGTATTTGCCGACGGCGGCAAGGTCCTGGCAATGTCCTCCACTTCACAGAGGGCGATCGTCAGCATGGACGCGTTTTGCGTCAGCCTTCAGAAATATGCTCCGAAAGTGGATATCGAAGGCAACTCACTGCATACCAACATGTTGATAGTCAATCCCGGAAGTGCCCCTCGCGAGATTCGCCAGCAGCGCGCCGGGAAGGTGGAGCTGCCGGAGACGCTGGCAGATTTCCAGAAGAGGAAATACATCTATGACGACGTTCTCGACAGGCTCTTCACCGACAGGGGCTTCCTGGAGGAGCTGGGCGGAAGGACCCAGTTCCTCTCCGAGCTCTTCACCCTCTGGAGAGGCTATCACAACTATTGCGACGGCGACTGGATGGAAGATATCTTCACACCTGAGGAAGCCCTCGCCTACTGGGAAGTGGACAACTACGACTGCTATGCCGGGCACGGTGCCCAGCGCTACCAGCAGATGCCGCTGGTGCTGGACATCGTGGCAAGGGCGGACGAAGCCATAGCCGGAAGCGGCTACAAGGCCCATCTTCGCTTCGGCCACGACACCGTTGTCAATGCAGTCTGTCCCCTTCTGAACATTAATGGCTGCGGGTATATGCCTGACAAGGCCGACGACGTGAAATACTGGTTCCAGAACTACGATACGCCGATGGCGGCAAACATCCAGTTCGTCCTATACCGCTCGAAGAAAGACCCGCGCATCCTTTTCAAGCTGCTGCGCAACGGCCATGAAGCCACCTTGCCGCAGCTGACTCCGGTTTCAGGCCCCTATTATGACTGGAACGATTTCCGGGCCTGGGTGGAACAGCTTGACAAGGAGCATCCCATCAGGTAGATGGACCTCGAGGAGGTGATGAGGCGGGCAGGCAGCCTGCCTGCGGCGGAGATTGCCGCCACCGTGTCCGCGCAGCTCAGGGAGCATGCGCGGCTGGTGGTGACGGCGCCGCCCGGTGCGGGCAAATCCACCCTTCTCCCCATCACCATTCTCGAAGGACTCGGCGAAGGCCGGGTACTGATGCTGGAGCCGCGGCGCCTGGCCGCCAGGCAGATCGCGGAGCGCATCGCCTGGCTGCTCAGCGAACCGGTAGGACGAACGGCCGGCTACCGTGTACGCTTCGAATCCAAGGTGTCGTCAGCAACCCGTATAGAAGTACTTACGGAAGGCATCCTGACGAGGATGCTGGTAGATGACCCTACCTTGGACGGCGTTTCCGCCGTCATCTTTGACGAATTCCACGAACGCAGTCTCAACAGTGACCTTGCCCTGGCATTATGCCTGGAGACGCAGCGCCAGCTGCGTCCCGACCTGAGGATAGTCATCATGTCCGCGACAATCGACACCGGTGCCATCTGCCGTGGACTGGACGCACCATTAGTGGAAGGCAATGGCCGTATGTTTCCCGTGGAAATCATCTCCGCAGAACCGGAGGCAGTTGAAAACAACGCCGCGGAAGCGGTGGCGCGCGCCGTGAGGCAGGCTCACCGGGAGCAGGAAGGCGACATTCTTGCCTTCCTGCCCGGAGAGGCCGACATACGGCGCTGCGCAGAGCTTCTGGAAGGCTCACTCGGAGCCACGGAAATACACCCCTTGTACGGCATGCTGCCTCCGGAAGCGCAGCGCAGGGCGATAGCCCCGGCTCCAAACGGCGCCCGTAAAGCCGTACTATCCACACCGATAGCCGAGACATCCCTGACGATAGAGAATGTCCGCACCGTCGTGGATTCGGGACTGTGCCGCAAGCCGGTCTTCGATCCCCAGAAAGGCCTGAGCCGGCTGGAGACGGTGCGCATAAGCCGGGACATGGCCCGGCAGCGCACCGGCCGTGCCGGCCGCATTGCCCCCGGTGTCTGCTACCGCCTCTGGGGCCCTGGCACGGAAGCAAGGATGGAGGAGAACCGCAGGCCGGAGATCCTCGAGGCCGACCTGGCACAGACCCTCCTGGCCATCGCTTCCTGGGGAGGCTGCACGGCGGAGGAACTGCCCTGGCTGACACCTCCTCCACCGGCACATCTGCGTCAGGCGGAGCGTCTGCTGAGGATGCTGGGAGGCCTCGATGCCCTCGGAGCCGTAACTCCCTCAGGGCGCAGGATGGCTGCCCTGCCCTGCCATCCCCGTATCGCCCACATGCTCATAGAAGCCGAAAAGCCAAGGGACAAAGCACTTGCTGCAGATATAGCAGCCCTCCTGGAGGAAAAGGACCCTATGGCAGACAATGCCGGAACCGACCTGTCCGAAAGGATTTCCTCACTGAGGAAAGCACGCCGCGAACATAGGGAAGGGCGTATGTGGAGCCGCATTGCGCGTATCGCCGAGCAATACCGTTCAATGACACGCACTGCGCAGGACGACACGGATCCTGACCCATACACCGTCGGAGCACTGATAGCCGCAGCCTATCCGGAACGGATCGCCAAGGCGCGCACCGAGGGCAACGGTCATTTCCAGATGGCTGGAGGAGGACTTGCCTTCGTTGACAGGGAAGACATGATGTCCTCCTGCGAATGGCTGGCCATAGCCAGCCTGAATGTACGCGAAGGCGCGGAAGGGCGTATCTTCCTGGCCGCTCCGCTCGACCCGGAAGACCTCGGTGACATGTGCACTCAAAGGGATAACGTCAGCTGGGACTCAAAAGCCGGAACAGTCGCATCAAGGCGCGAGACGCGCATAGGCGGTCTCATCGTCTCTTCCAGGCAGATCAGCGATATCCCGAGGAAAGAAATCGAAAGGATAATCTGCGATGCATCCGCAAAGGAGGGGGTCTCGATGTTCGACTTCAACGAAGAAGTCGGCTGCCTCCAGCGCCGGGTGGCGGCAGCAGCTTCCTGGCATCCCGAACTGGACCTCCCCGACCTCTCCACTGAGGCAGTCCTTGCACGCACCGCCGACTGGCTCCCGCCCTTCCTCGGCAAAGCCACTACCGTACAGGAACTCAAGAAAATAGATCTCACGAAGGCGCTGTGGACTCTGCTGGACTATTCCCAGCAACAGGCAGTCGACCGCCTTGCACCTTCACACATTACCGTACCTACCGGCAGCCGCATACGCGTGGACTACCGCCAGGGGGCGGAACACCCCGTCCTTCGCGTCCGCCTCCAGGAGTGCTTCGGCCTGACCGATACGCCAAGGGTGGACGACGGCCGACGCCAGGTCCTTATGGAGCTGCTTTCGCCCGGCTTCAAGCCGGTGCAGCTCACACAGGACCTGAGGAGCTTCTGGGAGAACACCTATTTCGAAGTCAGAAAGGAACTCCGCCGCCGATACCCCAGGCACAGCTGGCCGGAGAATCCCCTCGAAGCCGATCCGGTACGCGGCACCGGCCGTCGCAAACCCTGAGAGCTAGTCCTTCAGGACGGTGTCTTCAAGGATAATGTCGGGACGTCCGTCGGGAGACATCAACTCGAATTCCACGTCGCGGAGCCGGAGCCCCTCGACATGGCGGGAGTACAGTCCGTAGGAAGGAGTGGGTCCGAGGTGCAGAGGCTCCGGGTAGGTAGCACCAAGCTCAGGATAAGGCTTATCCAATTTCTTCCCACCACCGCGATAGCGGACATAGATATCCTCCAAGGCGACATTACGGATGGGCGTTCCTTCCATCCCGGTGATGATGATGCCGGCGAACGGGTCGGCATCGTCCACGACTACATGGCTGATGCGGATGTCACGGGCCGACGAGGGCTGAGTGAACTCCTCTGGGCCGCGGTTCCTGCAACCGGTGGTGATAAAGATGGGATAGTGGTTGGTATGGCTCATAGAGATATTCGTTACAACGATATTCTCCATCACTCCCCTGTCCACCACTTCAAGCGCCAGTCCGCTGCAGTACATGAAAGTACAGTTGGAGATGGTGATATTCCTGAATCCTGCGTTGGATTCCGTTCCCAGCTTGATGCGGCCGTTGCCCCATCCCACCTTGGCAGGCTCATAGGTACCGTTCAGGAAAGTACCTGTCTTATAACCAGATACAGAACAGTTCGTGATAAGGATATGCTCGCAAAGCACTGGCTTCTTCAGCGCATACGAGCTCTTCAGGACTATCGCATCGTCGGAAGGCGAATTGACCTTGGTATTGCTCACCGTGAAGAACTTGCAGCAGTCAATGTCAATACCGTCACGGTTGGTGTCGATCGTGACATTGTCAATGGTTCCGATGTCGCAGCCGGTCAGGATTATTGCGAAGTGACCTCCGCGGTAGATGGTTATGTCCCTGATGGTGACATTACGGCAGTTCTTGAAAGCGATGGACTTGTCTCCGGTGCCGATGCTGCCTCCAAGGGCAGCACCGTTGTCCTCGGTGTCCTTCTTGGTCAGTCCGTCGCCGTCGATCATGCCAAACCCTGTGATACTTATACCTTTGCGTCCTTCCGCCCAGATCAGGCTGTTGTGAAAGTAGGTATGACCTCCATCCTGATACTCCGGCCCGCCGAAGTACTCGCTCTCATCGTAAGCGCGCAATTCGGGGGGAGCGGCCAGAATCGTCGCTCCGAAAGAGAGATGCAGATCGACATTGTCCTTCATTCGTATGCTGCCGCACAGATACGTTCCTGCAGGGACGAGCACCTGCCCGCCGCCACCCGCGGTACAGGCATCAATGGCGCGGTTTATGGCCTGATGGTCAAGGGTCTTGCCGTCTCCGGCAGCTCCGTAGTCGCGGACATTATATACGCCACCGGCCCATGCCGCCACGGTCAGCAAAGCCATAACCGACAGTAAGAAGAATCGTTTCATTGAGGAATTGCTTTGATTTACAAAAATATACATTCTCCCTCTATTATTCAACCCGGCCCATGATTTCGTCAAACGAAAGGCAATAGGTGTCATACTGGGTGAGGAACGGAGAGAACGACCCGATGCCCGACGGAGCCTGGAAGACCGAGGTCAACTCCTCCGGCCAGGCTCCTGCACGCACTGGAAGCATCGTGAACGAGACCGACATCGGATCATCGGAAGAGGACAGCACGGGGAATGACGTCGGGTGAAACTTACCGCACATCCCTGATACTTTGTCATTTATCGTGACCACGACACCCGCGTCCGTCCTTTCGAAATCCATCGGAGCACCTTCCGTCAGGAAGATCCATCCATTGCCATCCGCATCGGTCGCTAACGCCGCGTCGACACCCATCCTGTTGCCTTCGAAGTACAGGTCGTCAGAGCGCAGGGCATGTACGCCGAAGCGGTTCGCTTCGCCCTTACCGGGATAGGTAGCAAAGGGCCCCATGCCGACCCACTGCACGTATTCGACATCGGAGGGCATCAGGAAAGCCAGACCCTCCTCAAGGATACGTTTCCCTTCAATCCCGGGAACGAGATGCGCCTCTACGCGCACGGCTCCGTTCCCGAGAGGAACCATGTCGATGGTGCCTCGGGCGGCAAATTCGCCATTGTCGAACCGCACTTTCGAAGTATCCTCCCATCGGGGCTTCAGCAGATAATGTCTGACGGCATCCCTTGCCCTGATGTTCTCGGCCAGGCCCCTCTTGCGGCCTGCCCTCAGGAACATCTCAGGGAATTCTTCTGAAGCATTTGCAGAAGTGAGCGACAGCAAACCTGCGCCCATCCTCCCGTCCTTGCCCTTGACAGGGATGGAGTACTCCCCCACCAGGCCCCAGCGCCCGGACAGAACGGAGACATTCATGAAATACACCTCGTCCGACGGATCGCCGGCAAGCGTTATATCAAGCTCTTTCTCAGCCTTCGCCCCGGGAGGGCATGCCACGCTGAAACTCCCTTCATCAAGGACAGTTCCACCGTCGCATAGCTGCCAATTGAACCGTATGTCATCCTCCAGGCCGGCATAATCAAAGCGGTTGAGAATCTCCAACTTGACATGGTTCAATCCGCGTCCCGCCCTGATCTCGGATGTAAGCAGGCGCGCCTGCGCATAAACTGCACGCACCTCATAATAGTTACTGAGCGGTGTACGGTCGGCATAGAGTATCCCGTCAGTGCCGGAATTGCCCTCCATGGAAATGCATGTCGAATCTCTCAGCCACAGCTTCTCGGAGGGCGCAAAAGTCCCGGGGAAAACCGCCTTTCGGTCGACCATGCCCTGGTCGCACCATTCCCAGATCGCCCCTCCCGCAAGGTTGGAATTGGCCTGCATTATCTCCCAAAGCTCATCAAGTTGCTCGAGCGATTGTCCCAAAGAATGACAGTACTCAGTTGCTATCACCGGTCGTTTCGCATTCGCTGCGTAGCTGAGCAACGTAGGTACAGGAGGATAGTGCGGAGCGAAAATATCTACGAAATCAGGGATATCGTAATTCAAGGAAAGGAAATAGTCATGGATCATCGGATAACAGATCGGACGCGTCGGATCGGCGGACTTGACATAACGGCCGGTTTCTTCCGCTATGGGAGTAAGGGGATTCTCGTTCCCAACGCTCCACACGATGACGCAGGGGTGATTCTTGTCCCTGGACACAGTCGCATCCGCGCGGGTGAGCAGGATATCAAGATATGTGGAATCGCTAAGATGGCTGTCGCCGAAGCCGAAAGGCACCTCATCCATCACATAGAAACCCATCGAGTCACAAAGGTCATAGAATTCCGGTGCTTTGGGATAATGACAGGTACGGATAAAATTGACATTGGCCTGCTTCATCATGACCAGGTCCTTGAGCAGAAGTTCACGCGTGATGACCTTGCCGAGCATGGGATCGGTATCATGGAGATTGACACCCCGGAGTTTGAGCGGACGGCCATTGAGTTTCAGGACATTGCCCTCCACCTTGACTTCCCTTACTCCGAACACGACGCGCTGCCTGTCCTTGCGGCCGGCACGGCACTCCAAAGTGTAAAGGTTGGGCGACTCCGCATTCCACAGATACGGACGGGTCAGCTCCACCGAATCCGAAATGAAGACTCCCCCACCCGCACTCAACTTCCTGGACAAAACTTTCATGCCGTCACGGTCACGAATGGCGATGCGCACCCGTCCTTTAGGCTTTTCGGAAGAGAAACTGTCGATACGGATAGAATAATGGAGCATCGCACCATCTTCCGAAACATGCGTAGTGGAAACTGTAATGTCTCCTATATGGATATCCTGAACCGGAAAAACTGATACATGGCGGTTGATACCCGCCTGGCCCCAGTCGTCATTACTGTCGAAGTCCGCCCCCTTGTACTCGGTATATACCTTGACTGCCAGGAGGTTGTTCCCTGGATGGACATAGTCCGTCACATCGAAATGGCAGGAATTGAATGCGGACTCCCACTTGCCGGCAAACCTGCCGTTGACCCATACTTCGTACCCTTTCAGGACACCGTCGAAACGTAGGTACACACGGCCGTCCCGGAGCCATCTGCGGGGAACCCGGAAATCCCGCCGGTACACTCCGGCGGCCCTATGGGGATTGACATACCGGGGATCGGCATACCCCTGTGCATCCCAGCACATCGGGACTTGAACCCTGTCCCATGCAGAGTCGTCAGCATCCATCCCCAGACACCCGTCCGGGACGCTCCCGCCACTGCAGAACAGAAAACGCCATTCGCCATCCAAAGACACTTCCCGGCTCCTGTCCTGGGAGAACAACACGCGCTTGCCTGCATCCTCCACCTGTGCACCCGTCCGGAAAGAGCAGAGAAGTACCAGCAGAATACCCATCAACGTCTTTCGCATAATTCTTTCAGGTTAAAAAAAAATCCGTAGACCAGAGAATTTCGGTCTTGTACCGTCGCAGTTCATCTCCTCCAGGGACAAGTCCGGAGGGAAATAGGACAAAGCCAGTCAATCTCATCGGAGCAAGACCAAAAGCATAAGCGTCTTGAGCCGAAGGACGAATCTGACGGTGGTGCCGACATGGACAGTTGAATTACAGCAGCCCGTGCTCGTGGAGCCAGGCTGCGCTGATGGCAGGGCCCTCGAACCAGTCCGCAGCGCCTTCGGCCGGGTCGTCCTGCTCGACGCAGAGCCAACGGACACCGCTGGCGAAGCTGCAGTCCAGGAGGGTCTGAAGATCCATGATGCCCTTTCCAAGGGGACGGAACTCGAACTTGCCGCCTGCATCCTCCTTCTCGCCGTCGCCCTCGACGCCAATCAAAGCATAAGGATCGCTGCTGAGCTCACCTTCCTTGTAATAGTCCTTTATGTGGATCACGGGGATGCGGCCCTTGTACTTGGGAACGACCATGTCGCTCTTGAAGCCTGCATAGTCCGCCCAGCAGGCATCGAGCTCCACCATCACGTCGCCGGGAGCCGTGGACGAGAAGATATAGTCGTGGCCGACGGTGCCGTCAGGCAGCTTCGCAAACTCGAAATCGTGATTGTGATAAAGCAGCTGGAAACCGGCGGCCTTGACCTTCGCACCTATCTCACCGATCTTGGCGACGGTCTCCTTGAACTTGTCGGGATCCACTCCGGGCCGGCTGGCTTCGTCCATGTACGGGAAGGTTATGTACTGCACTCCGAGGATGGTATTCTCCTCTATGACCTTGTCAATGTCGTCCATCATTACCTGGAAAGGGACATGGTTTGAGAATGGAATGAGACCGAGCTCGGTGCACATCCTTTTTACGTCGACGATGGAATTGCCTGCATACTCGTTGTAGAACTCCACTCCGGTATAGCCCAGGTCACGAACTTTCTTGAGGGTGCCGTAGAAATCCTTCTCCAGGTCATTCCTGACGCTGTACAGCTGGAAGCCGATGGACACGGGATGGATGCCGTCGGAGGTGACGGCAGGGGTATTCTTGCCATTGGAGCATCCGGACAGGATGCATGCGGACAAAAGGGAAAGGAAAAGCAGTTTTCTCATAGCGATATATTGATACGATTATTATGCTATTATTGAATGGTCCGAACCTCTACAAATTTAAGGATTTTTGGGACACGCACAAGGACTATCGTTGCAAGTCGGTGACATTATTCATTATCTTTGCAGAAAACATGGCGTCATGCAATACCGAACTGACAAATACGGCAACCGTCTGTCCATACTCGGATACGGTTGCATGCGTTTCAGCCGGAAAGGGGCTGGAATCGATGTCGACAAGACCGAAAAGGAAATAATGGAGGCATATCGGGCCGGTGTCAACTACTACGACACGGCTTACCTGTACCCCGGCAGCGAGGCGGCCCTGGGCGAGATCCTCGCCCGCAACGGCATAAGGGACAAGGTCAATGTCGCGACCAAACTCCCCCAGTACATGGTCAGGAACCTGGCGTCCGTAGAGAAATACTTCGCGGAGGAACTCAGCCGCCTTCAGACGGACTGGGTGGACTACTACCTCATGCACATGCTCACCGACATCTCGCAGTGGGAAAGGCTAAAGGGAATGGGCATACTCGACTGGATAAGTGAGAAGAAGGGGGCAGGAGCCATCCGCAACATAGGTTTCTCCTATCACGGCAACACTGAGGGTTTCCTCAAGATACTGGAAGACTACGACTGGGATTTCTGCCAGATCCAGTACAATTATCTCGACGAAACCTCGCAGGCCGGCGTGGCCGGACTGAAGGCCGCTGCGGAGCGCGGTATTCCGGTGGTCATCATGGAGCCTCTCCGCGGGGGCAAACTCATAAACATGCTGCCCGAAGGGGCCAGGAAGGCAATCGCGGAGAACCCCCGCGGCTGGACTCCCGCCCAGTGGGGCCTCAGATGGCTCTACAACCAGCCGGAAGTGACCGTCGTCCTCTCCGGAATGAATTCCATTGAAATGGTACAGGAAAATGTTGCGACTGCTTCGGATGCCGGCATAAATGACTTCACGAAGGAGGATTTCGCCCTGATCGGGGAAGTCAAGCGTCAGATCCGCATGAAGGAGAAAGTCGGCTGCACGGGATGCGGGTATTGCATGCCCTGCCCCAAGGGAGTCAATATCCCTGGTATCTTCCGCAGTTATAACACCATGTATGCCGAGTCCAGGTTCAGCGGGCGCTTCCAGTACGCCCAGGCGTTCGGGCTTACGCGCGAGCCGGCATTCGCATCCCAATGTGTCCAGTGCGGCAAATGCGAGAAGCATTGTCCCCAGGGCATTCCCATCCGGGAGAAGCTCAAGGAGGCTGACAGGGCATTGCGCCCCTTCCCCATCCGCATCGGGCTGAACATCGCACGGAAATTCCTCCTGAAGCGTCCCGTTTAAGGGGAAAGCTCCGGGAGAAAAAGAAACCCGCTTCCGGAGAAGCGGGTGGAAGGATTGTCTATCGCTGGTTCAGGGTGACCGAAGAGTTGACCGGGATCCTGCCAGGATCATCCGCGGCACAGGCCGCAAGCCATGCCACGATGGTGGCGTTGACCCTCAGGTCAGGCAGGGAAAGGCGCTCGTAGGTATCCATGATGGTGTGATACGTCCTGCCATATTCGAGCTCGTCCTGGATGAACTGGTAGGAAGGAAGTCCCAGACGGTTGAAGGTGACATGATCGGTGCTGCCCGTGGTACGGGGTGAAAGATACTGGAATCCAAGTGATTCGATGCTCTTCATCCATTCCTCGAAGTACGGGAAGGCAGCGTCGTTGCGCTCAAGATAAATGCCGCGGAAGCGGCCGGAACCGTTGTCCATGTTGAGATAGAGGGCGAACTTGTCGAATCCGGGAAGCTTCTTCTGGTCCCTGTAGAGATTCTGCTCGAGATAGCCCCTGGAACCGTAAAGACCCTGCTCCTCGCCTCCCCAGAGGGCGAGGCGGATGGTACGCTTCGGCTTGAATCCCAGCTCCTGGAGGATGCGCATGGCTTCCACCATCACGATGCAGCCGGACGCGTTGTCAGCGGCGCCGGTGCCGCCATGCCAGGAGTCGAAGTGTGCGCCGATGAGGACGATCTCATCCTTGAGCTTAGGATCGGTACCGGGAATCTCCGCATAGATATTATGGACCTCGCGGTCATCGGTGAACTTGTTGATGAGTTCCAGCTCCATCTCGACCTTCTGGCCGCGCTGGATCAGACGTACCATGCGCCCATGGTCTTCAAGGGGCATATTGATCTCGGGAAGCGGTTCGGGATCGCCGGCGGTATATGAGACGCCGGATCCGCTGGGCACGTTGAACGTGCCGCTTCCGTTCACGATGCAGAGCGGCTTCTCGGTCTTGTAGAAGTCATTGACAAGCTGGCGGAGTTCCATCCTGGCCTGGTTGCTCATTGCCGGACGTGCAGCACTGGAAACAGTACGGGGACGGACGTCGGCCCTGTTGTCGGATGTCAGCGTCTCAAGCTGCTCTTCCGTGTAACGGGAAGCCAGGGGCTCGAACCTGATGGCGGTCGAAGCCGAGGACGGCATCAGAAGGATCTTGCCGGTGACTTTGCCGCGGTATTTTTCAAGGTCCTCCTTGGTCTGGACGTCGAACACCACGCACTCGCCCTTGACCAGGCCGGCAGTGCTGCCTGACCAGGCACGGGGATTGACAGTGAAGGCGCAGTAGTAAGGGGCGGTCATGGCAGCATAGGTCTTGACGACATCCCAGCCTCCGCGGGTGAACTCAGTGGCAAACTCGGAGCGGGGGTTGGACAGCCCGAGTTCCTTGAGCTTTTCGATCATGAGAGCATCGGCACGGCGCTTCTGCAACGAAGCCGTGAGGCGGGATCCGAGGTAATCGGTAATGTACTGGGAGATTTCCTCGACCTGGGAACGTCCCAGGCCTTCGGCCTTGATCTTGGTGGCCCATTCAGATGATTCCGCGACCTGCGCGGTCGCCGTGCTGCCGCAAAGGGTCAATGCAAGCAGCGAGATGAGGATAAATGCTTTTTTCATAGTGGATAATCCGTTTTATATACGTATTTTCTCCAAATATAGGAAAAAAGGGCATAAAAGAAAAAGGAGTCTCCAGAAAATGCTGAAAACTCCTTTTTCGTACCCCCATGGCGAATCGAACGCCAATCGTAGGAACCGGAATCCTAAATTCTATCCATTAAACTATGGGGGCGGACAGGATTGCAAATGTAAGAATTATTTTTCTTACTTTTGCCAAAATATAAGGAATAGAAATGAAGAAAGCATACGTTTTTCCCGGACAGGGAGCACAGTTCCCGGGCATGGCAAGGGACCTTTACGAACAGGACGAAAGGGCAAGGCAATTCTTCGGCAGGGCCGGGGAGATACTCGGATTCGACATCCGCAAGATAATGTTCGAAGGCACCGAGGAGGACCTCAAGGCCACCAGGGTGACCCAGCCGGCCATATTCCTTCATTCTACTGTACTCGCCGCCTGCACGGACGATTTCCGTCCGGACATGGTGGCCGGGCACTCGCTCGGTGAGTTCTCCGCACTTGCCGCCGCGGGGGCGATGTCCTTCGACGACGCCCTGAGGCTGGTCGCCATCCGCGCAGGCGAGATGCAGAAATGCTGCGAGGCTGTTCCCGGCACCATGGCGGCGGTCATAGGCCTGCCTGACGCCGCCGTCGAGGAGGTCTGCGCCTCCGTGGACGGCATCGTCATCGCCGCCAATTACAACTGCGACGGGCAGGTGGTCATCTCCGGAGAGAAGGAGGCCGTGGAGGCTGCCTGCGCGAAGATGAAGGAAGCCGGAGCCAAGAGGGCGCTGCCGCTCGCCGTGAGCGGGGCGTTCCACTCCCCGCTCATGGAGCCCGCGCGCCTCGCCCTCGGCAAGGCCATCGAAGCCACTCCCATAGTCGAGCCTGTATGCCCCGTATACCAGAACGTCACGGCAACGGCCGAGACCGATCCCACCCGCATCAAGGCCAACCTTCTCGCACAGCTCACCTCCCCCGTCCGTTGGACCCAGTCAGTAAAGGCCATGATCGAGGACGGAGCCGGTTCGTTCACCGAGATGGGTCCGGGCACCGTACTCCAGGGACTTGTGAAGCGCATCTCCGCTTCTGTCGGAGCATCGGTTGAAATCAGTGGAAAACAGTAAAAAACACGGGTTTTTCCGATTTAATTTGCTAAATTTGTCTGAATTTGTGCTTTGAGAAGAATCCAAACACTAAACTGTAACATTTAATATGGCTAAAGAAAAGAAATTCGTCACTTGTGACGGCAACTGGGCAGCGTCGAACATTGCGTACCTGTTCAGTGAGCACGCCGC